>Ga0207098_10129_pt1 | contig 24893 bp, 21 predicted proteins | sample Alteio_BWMinHeat_84_FD_153548 | JGI IMG/M metagenome (GOLD analysis project Ga0207098, IMG submission 153548) | Enriched cells from forest soil in Barre Woods Harvard Forest LTER site, Petersham, Massachusetts, United States -... | ecosystem: Environmental > Terrestrial > Soil > Temperate forest >...
GACATCGGGTCCTGGCCCTTCGCTTACAGTGCCGGACTTCCGGTCGTTGACGATCAAGCGATAAGGAATTGGCATCACGCCCAAACCGCCTTTCTGACTTTTGTGGCCGGGCGTTATGCGAGAACCTCTAAGTGGATTTTATCAAACGATCTGGATGAGTTTGTGAAGGGACCGCTCGACTTAGCCAGTTCATACGATGAGATTCGAATTAAGAATTACTGGGCGTATCTTGGTAGTCCCGAGCGTTGCATCGAATCGACTGTTGATTTCCGTAAGTACAAGGTCTATCGAAGCGATACTCCATTACTGGACCGCAGGAATAAATACCTAGTTCGAAGCGATAAACTCGTTTCGCTGGGAGTCCACTGTGCTAACCGGAGAAACGGAAGTCGCAACACTTTGCGAGACTTTGAATCTCCGCTCTATTTTCTTCATTTCATTAATTGCAATGAGGAACGACGTGGAACGATGTTCGGGCGGTGTCTACAAGACAATATCACTTTGTAATGATTGCCTCAATTCCGCAGCATCCGGAATCTCAGGTTGGATGACGGGCTCAGGTCCATAGGACTTCTATGACTACTGCTTTCGCCGGTGAAACTACAAGCGCAACAACACAAGCGGCAACTCTGCTGGGAGTAGCAAGCTTTGGAGTGCGAATTGGAGTTCAGATCAGCAATCCGAAAATGGTGGACAAGGTCGTCCACTTCCTGCCACCCGGTTGGAATGAAGTAAAGGACACCGAGTACAGGCGTATATATTCGATCATTCAGAAGCCGACCGAAGATGGTGTAGAACTGTATTCAGACGGTCACTTCATAGCATCGCGGGATGATACAGACAGTCTTTTGACGGCTTTCCAATCGCATCTTCAACTCTACGTAGCCGAAATGGCAACCAATCGTCTCTTCGTTCACGCAGGATGCGTTGCCTGGTGCGGCAAGGCAGTGATGCTGCCCGGATCCAGCTTCAGCGGTAAAACAATGTTGGTCGCGGCTCTCGTTGCCGCCGGAGCTGTGTATTATTCTGACGAATATGCGACGCTCGACAGCGAAGGGTTGGTGCATCCGTACGGACGTGCACTTTCGATACGCGAACCCAATGGAAAGCGACGGCGTTGCACGGCAGAAGAGCTAGGCGGTGTCAGCGGAGTAGAACCCCTGCGGGTGGGAGCAATTCTATTCAGCTCGTATCGTTGTGGAGCGGAATGGAATCCACGAGCGCTATCAACGGGTGAAGGTCTGATCGAACTTCTTTGCAACACGGTGCCGGCACGTTCCCGTCCCCAGAGCGCACTGGCCATTCTCCATAAATCTGTGGCCTCCGCGATCATACTGAAAGGCGAGCGCGGAGAGGCTGAAACTACCGCGCTAGCAATTCTGAATGAGAATCGGTTGTGACTCGCCGTTCGTCGTTGTGCCTGAATCTCATCGTCAGAAATGAAGCTGCGATCATCGACCGCCTCGTAAATTCCGTGTCCCCTTACATTTCGTCCTATGTGGTCTGTGACACCGGCTCGACGGACGACACTGTCTCGCGGATACGCAATGCTTTCGGAGTCCGCGGAATTCCCGGCCAAGTCCACTGCATTCCGTTTGTGGATTTTGGCCAAGCTCGTAATGAAGCACTCTGGCTGGGACGTGCGTGTGACGCTGTTTTTGACTATTTTCTCCTTGCTGACGCAGACATGGAACTGATCGTCGAAGACCCAAAGTTTCCGGCTTCGTTAGAAGCTCCCGCTTATATGCTTCGGCAGTGTGGAGCAATGTGCAGTTATTACAACATTCGCTTATTGCGGCGCGATGTGCTGGCAGCGTACGTTGGAGAAACTCATGAATACCTTCGCGTCGAATGCGAGGTGAGGAAACTACAGGGCGCAGGTTTTATCGACCATGCCTGTGGGGCCAATCGTACAAACAAAGCAGCGCGCGACTTGGCTTTGCTCCGGCAAGCATTGACGAAAAACCCGAGCGACGCACGCGCAATGTTCTATCTCGCACAGACCTACAGTGACTTGGGACGTTACCAGGAGGCCGCGTTGTGGTACGAAGCACGTCTTGCAGCCGGAGGCTTTCCCGAAGAACGATGGTATGCGCGCTACCAACTGGCGCTTTGCACTGGCCGACTAGGCGATAATGAGGGCTTCGTCAACGGTTGCCTGGACGCATTTCAGGAAAGACCCTGGCGTGTTGAGCCCCTGCGCTCGCTCGCTCGATACTACCGTCAGATTGGGCAGGATGGTCTAGCGACTCAATACAGCGATCAAGCAAAGAGAATCCCATATCCGCTTGATGACATTTTGTTCGTTGAAGAAATAATGGATCAAGAAAACGTAATATGAGGGGCTCGCATCGTTGTCAAAATATTCAAGGAGCGTCTAATGAGGAACACGGACTGGATTCCACCCGCTGCTCGCACACAGGATCTTCTAACGCAGGTGTTGCCGGATGAGATTGTTGTCTATGACGTGTTGAGGCATGAGGCCATATGCCTCAACACGTCTGCTGCACTGATCTGGAAGCGCTGTGATGGCAAGACGACCGTCGGCGAATTAGCTCGTTTTGTCGAATCGACATTAGGTATTTCAAGTGGCGAGGAATTCGTTTGGTTTGGTCTCAATCAACTCACGCGCTTCCATCTCCTCACGGAAGACGGAACCCCGATCGAAATGAGTCCGGCGATAACAATATCTGTGTCTCGCCGCGAACTGGTGAACAAACTTGGGACAGCGGCTCTGTTGGCAATTCCAACAATCATCGCGTTGAATGTTCCAGACGCCGCAGCCCAAGGAAGCACTGGCTTCGGGGGAACCGGCCCGCTTTTTTGATGCTGCGGGGTTGATGACGCTCTTTCCTGGCCGAATTCAAGTCAAACTCTTATCTAATTTCGCCACAAGTGCACAGCTTTGTAGAATTTGGACGAAGCTGTGCAAGGCCGGCAATACCTGGAATTCGATCGAAATCACGGACGTCGACGAAGCGGATTATTTTTGCGTCATCAACTACCCACTTGACGGACACTTCTATCGGCCCGAACGCACCATCGTTCTCAAGATGGAAGAGAAGGAAAGCAGCCGCCCGTTCTTTCCGAAAGAGTGGGTCGATATGGATCGACGAAAGTACTTCTTCGTTTTTGACGAAAGAAACAGCCTTGAGTGGCACCTGGGTAAGACTTACACAACCCTTTCAAATTCCTCGTTCACAAAGACGAAAGTACTTTCCACTGTTACGTCGAGCGCGCACCGACTCGAAGGCCACAAGAGAAGAATCGCGCTTCTACAATACCTGGAACAGCATGACGTTCCATTCGACCTGTACGGCAGAGACAACCTCTTCCAATTCCAGAACTATGCAGGAGCTTTGCCACGCTATGAAAAGGACGCTGGGATACTCCCTTATAAGTACACGATCGCCGTAGAAAACGTCTGTGCAAAGACGTATTTCACGGAGAAAATTGTGGACGCCATACTCGGCGAGTGTCTGTGTTTTTATTGGGGATGCCCCGATCTCGAAACCTACATTCACCCGGATGCATTCATCCGCTTAGACCTCGACAACTTTGCGAAATCACGCACGATAATAGAGGAAACCATTCGTCAAAACGAATGGGAGAGGAGGCTGCCTGTTATCCGCGGTGAGAAAACAAAAATACTCAATGAACTGCAGATCATGCCGGTGATCGAGCGAATCATCTTACGGACTCGGTGATATGGACGTTTTCGTCATCAATCTGAAGCGGAGACCTGACCGATGGCAGCATTTCGTCGAAGCTGCCGGATCTATTGGACTCGCAGATTTCAGACGGTTCGAAGCTATTGACGGACAGATACTGGAACTCACGCCCGAAATTGAAGCGTTGTTTGAGGTAAAGAGACCGTCACAATTCGTTGGAAGGAGGGTTCCAAGGCACCACGGTTTCAACGCGGCAATCATCGGTTGCGCTCTCAGCCATTACTCCATATGGCAGCAACTCGTGAGTAACCCGAATCGGACAGAGGATGACTACGTCATGATTTTCGAAGATGACGTGGTATTCGATCGCGATTTCATAAAAAAGTGGAAAAGTATAGAAGCCGCACTCGTGACCGACAAGAAGTGGGAAATGATCTACCTCGGCTTTCACGACGATCGCGGAGAAAGGTATGGAGACTTCCAAGTCCATGATGGAGTTTACGAATTCAACGGCAATCCGGATACGCCGCGGCGTCATGGAGGCGGTTCTCATGCTTATTGTGTGCGTAAGCGAGGGGCGGGTCTTCTCGTCAACTTGGCACACACGTTGAAGATTCAACAACCCATTGATCATTGGCTGATCGATCAGTTTGACGTCGTTTGCGCCTACAAAACCGTCCCTTACCTAGTCACTGCCAACAACTGTCACGTGATTCAGAACGCAGACACGGATATCCAATTCACGACACGCGTATTGAAAACGATTTGACAAGGCTGCTAGACAATCGGGCTAAAAAGTTCCATCCACGCATTGGCACACTGTTCCCACGTTTGTCGAATCGCCCAATCTCGGGCCTTTTCCGTTAGCCGGCGACGTCTTTCTGTGTCCTCCAAAATGGCAAAAACCTGGTCAAGCGCATATCGCCTGTAGTCTGCCGAGTACGCATCTCCTGGAAGGAGGATTCCGCGATCCGCAACCGTCGTCTGTAGGGCGCCAAGGTCGGAGCATACACAGACCGCCCCACCCATTTGCGCCTCGAGTGCCGTAATGCAGTAGGTTTCAACAAAACGCGTCGGGTAGAACCAAATGTCGCTTTTGAGGAATTCCAGCGCTATCTCACGTTGTCCCACGCGGCCGTGCACGAAGACGCCCGGCTGTTCGCATCGCGCTGATAGGCGGTCACGCGCAGGCTTCAGTTCTTCGTTTCCGTGTCCGCGAATCATGTGATCCCACAGTTCAAATCCGTAAAAGACGTGTAGGGAAGCATCGGGAAACTTTCTTCGTATGAAGGGAAACAAGTCAATCACAGTATCGAGGCCGCGGTCCGGACACGAAGCAAACACGAAACGCTTCGGCTGTTTTTCAACGGCAACATCAAATCGCGAGGCATCCACTCCGAGCCCGATGACGGTAATCTTCTCGCGCGAGATCCGATGCCGGTTCAAAACGGATTCGACGTGGGATGAGCTCTGGCATACGATCCCGTCGAGTTCGTTATACAAGCGCGGCATGACGTCATTGACTCTAAACTGCGTCCCGAGTGCGTGAACATCGGTCAACCAAAACAGTTTCTTGCGAGCCCGCATGGGATAGTCGAATAGGTTGACGTAGCGGAGTCCGATGAAAACGTCTATGGAGTTTGCTGCTGCAAAAGGTGGGAAGTCTGAACTATCCAGGAAATGGATCCCAGAATAAACTCCCTCGCTCCCTTTGCAAGGCGCAACCACCACGACGCGCATTCCTCGACGGACAAATTCCTCCGCCAGTCGTACTGCCGCTATCTCGGACCCGGCGACGGCTCTGTTGTCCATGTCCGCTGGATTCCAAGGTTCGTACGCATAGCCCGTATGCAGTACTAGGGTGGGTTGAGTGTTCACTGGCAAAGCCGCCGGCGCCACTTCAAGATGAGTCGTACCGGGCGTAACAAATAATAAAAGAGGCACAGTGCAGGCGGTAGCCTGACTATGTTCTCTTCGACGCTGGTGGGGACAAAAACGAGTCGCACTATATAGCGAAGCTTTTCCGAGTACCGGCTCAAGAGACGTAAGTCAAATGCAACCGCTGCGGCGCCGTCCAGTCGCGACTCAAAGGGAGAAAGTTGAAGCCATGATGGCATGCAATAGGAATCCAGGAATTGCGGAATCGAAGTGCCTAGAAGCGCTTTGCAAGCGACCACACTTGTTCTAAGAATCGACTCCCATCCTAATTGCCGAGCGATCCGACCCAACATTTCCCAATCGACGTCACCGCGCAAGCACACCTCATGGACATCCACCAACCATTTAAGCCCTCGCCACTGGTGCCGAGCAGCATGAGCCGACAAAAATAGAAGCTCCCATTCCGGGCTCAGCGTCAGAACCGAGATCCCTAGGATTTCCTTCGGAATGGCGGCAGCCCATAAGTCCGATAAGATCGCGCGTTCCCGAGGCATGTCAAGGTAGAGTCCCTGGTGCAAGTCGACAAAGTATCCGATATTCGACTCTTCCCGGGAAAAGCAGCACTCGATCCCATGTTGCAAAGCCAATCTCTCAAGCCACGGTTGGCGGAAGTTGCTTTTATAGCCTCGTCGCTTCAAGACGTCGAAAGCTCGACTAACGCAGTTACGAGGCACGAGAATGTCGATATCCCCGGATACCCGGAGTGCATCTACGCCGTATAGGCCGAACGCCAGGACGAATCCCTTTAGCGGGATGACAGGTACCCCTACCTCGTTGAGCGCAAGCAATATCGACCTCAGTTCATGCCACAGTAAAGCATTGCGCGTGGAGTTCTGTAGGTAGGCAGCCGCAAGCTGTCGCTGCACATCGTTCGGGACATTCGAAAATCTGCGATGTTCCAAATTCTTGTAAACAAGCGGAAATACATGTTGCCGCTGAGCACGATCAGCAATGGCGACCCAGTTTATGTCTCGCCTTTGAAAAACTGCGTCAAGTTCGTCTTGTTGCGAGCCTGGTCTTCGGCTAAGCAGCAAAAGGGCCTTGTCCTCGGGGGAGATCCAGAAATCAGTGTCACGAGCCTTCACAGGCTATGCATATAACACAACTGCTCACGTCATAATTCCGGCAGAAAAAATGGGTAGTCATCCGCAAGGGTTTCTTCCGAAGCAATGGAAGCACCTGGGCTGACACCAGGGGGCCGTGCAGAAAGAGTGATCAGGAAACGCCTGTAAATCTTGTCGTTAGAGTGCCAGCGACATACGGTAGCAACGGCACTGTAAATGAATTTGTTGTTATAACATCCACAGGTTTCAATAAGGGATTGGACTTGGGAATGAGTAAGTGCTTGAAAACAAAAGTCAGGGAGAGAGGATTTGAACCTCCATGTTCAGCGAGACTTCCCAGGACAGCACGTAGCGGCTGAACCAGTCCATGATCGCTACCAGATAGATGAACCCGTGCCGCAGCCGGATATACGTGATGTCCGTCGCCCAGACGACGTCCGGTTTCTCGATCGCTAATCCTCGCAACAGGTAGGGATAAATGCGATGGCCTGGTGCCGGATCCGACAATCGTGGCTTCGCGTAGATCGCTTCCAATCCCATCTGCCGCAATAGCCGCCTCACGCGTTTCAGATTGACGACATGGCCCTGTTTCGACAACCAATCGGTCATCTTGATCACGCCGTAGAAGGGAGTCCGCAAGTACTGCTCGTCCAACAACCGCATCAGCGCGAGATTCTCCGCGCTCTCGCCCACAGGCTCGTAATAGAGGCCTTGCCGTGACAGTGCTGCCAGTCCGCATTGTCTGACGATGCTCATCTGTGCGTCGGTAGAATCGACCCATTCTCGTCGCTCTCCTATCGCGATAGCCCGGACTTTTTTTTAAGCCAGTCCAAATCGACTTGCAGCTTTCCGATCTGCTGATAGAGTTCCGATTTCAACTGCTCGTCCGCTTCTGCCGCGTAGATTCTCCCTTTGGAAAAAATCTCCGACGCGCCTTCCATCAATTGCTTCTTCCATTGAGTGACTTGATTGGGATGCACTTCGTAGTGGGACGCGATCTCCTGGATGGTGCGCTGACCTTTGATCGCTTCGACCGCGATCTTCGCCTTCAGATCGCCGCTGAACTGTCTCCGTAGCCTTTTCATCTGCCTCCGTGAAGGCAGCGATTTTACACCTTAACGACCTGTCCAAAACTTGGGGAGTAGCTCACCCTTCTCCTTCTCAGATTAGTTTTCAAACGGGCGGAGCTTACTTGATTTTCCGCCGGAAAACCGGCATCCTCATTTCTATCTACAGCCAAGTCGATAATTTCGACTGAATCGTTGAAAGCCGCCGGGCACGATGCCAGACACGTCCGTGAAATCGGACTTCAAAGATATGACGTCCGGATTACCTTTGATCGTGCGGACGGCGAAGACCGGATTCTCGCGTCAGCCGACACCGACTCTGGTTTCATCCTGTTGCTCCAACGAATTCCCGAGAGTATGCTTCAGGCATGGCAACGATCTCAGAAATAGAGAAGCTGGCGCTCGATTTGCCCGAGCAACAACGTGCGATTCTGGCGGCGAACCTCCTGGGCTCTCTTCCGGGAATTTTATCGGACGAAGACGAGGGTGTTGCAGAAGCGCTTCGGCGAAATGCAGAGCTTGATGTAAAGCCTGATCAGGCCATTTCTGTTGAAAACCTGGAGTCCCAAATCCGGCGCCGCCGTGGCTGATGCGCCTGGAATTTCATCGGCAGGTTGTTTCCGACATTTCTCGAATTATGGACTATTACGAGGAGGTCGCAGGACAACAGCTCGCCGACGAATTCTTCGCCGAGTTGCTCTCCTTCTTCCGAAAAGCTGCCCAAACACCGGAAGCATATAGTCTTCAGGAAGGCGATCTTCGACGGGTAAATCTTGATCGGTTCCCTTACCATTTCCTGTTTCGCCTCATCGATGACCGCGTGCGCGTCTTGGTGGTTCGTCACCATAGGAGACGACCGTCCCTGGGAGCGCACCGGCAATGATGGAAACTGAGGAACAATTACTCTTAAACAGAAGTGGTCCCGAGAAACGCGGAAAGTCGCCGAGCCTTAGGCGGGAACATACACTCGAATCAAAGGAAGCTGTAGCCAATCGACGGTTGTGGGAAAAGCCGAAGACAAAATAACAGACTCCGCAATGGATAGTAGAGGAGTAGAGGCCTGATTCGAGAGAGTTAAAGTGTCATTCCGCCCCAAGTAAATGAGCGGTGTCCGCCTCTTTACAAAGCGGCAAACACCACTTTGAGGACCTCCTCACAGTTCCGCGTCGTGGTTTGTCGATAATAGGGTTCTTACGGTTTCGCCGATAACGGTGTCGGACATTGCCACCGGGCGGTTTTGTCGACGAATGCAAGCGCCGCCGCTTTGGAGGAATTCGAAGTTCCTCCGGACAAATCGACTTTCCACCGATTGATCCGCCAGTTCCTGGCGTTTACTTTCGATTTGTCCGGTTGATTTCCAAGTTCCATCGGTGAGGCGCTGCGACTGTGAGGTAGAGCCTCACACCTGTGAGGCTCTACCTCACACATCCCGCGACGCCGCTGTCTCTTCAAAAGGTAAGTTGTTGAAAAGGCGTGTTTGGTTTCCCAGGTCCCATTTGGCCGACCGAATGCCAAATATGAGGCGTTCCGATGCTACTGGGAAACCGGCTGGTCAGCGTGGGACGGCGGACGGGACGCGAGTCGCATATCCTGGCGCTCAATCCGGCGACGGGCGCCCAACTCTGGCGGCAAAAGGGCGAGCGCTTCGTTTCCTCTGTAGCGGCGGTCTATGACCGCCGGTCTCTCCTGTGGTATGTGACGGGACGAATCTTCGTCGCTGGGTTTTCTGCGGATCTCGATCAGAGCTCCGTACAGCTCCGCATCGATTGTATCGAAGCGGGAACCGGCCGCCCTCTGTGGAAAAATCTTCAGAGCGCCAAGCTGACTGGATTCGATCTGGCTCATCCATTGGGGATGTTTGTGGCCCAGAGCGATTCCCTGATTTATTCGATCGGCTCTGAAGGGTGGCCGCTCAACGCAAAGAACGGCTCTCGCGTTCCGACAGGTATCGGCCTGACGGTACCGGATCATTCTTCCGAACCAAAAGCTCAACACGCAGCTCTCTGGCCGCCCTCCGCTTTCGGCGTCTATTCTGGCCGCTTCTACGCCTTTACCGAAGACGGCCACGCTTACGCCTCCAGAACGGGCTACGTGCGAAACTGAAAACTGTTACTCATCTGCGTTGCTGGTTGTGCGGAGCTGAAGAACCGCCTGACGGACGCGTTCGGTGAGCTCGGCGTAGTCAGTCTCTCCTGCTACAGGAAAGATGGGGGAACCTAGCCGGATCTTGAAATTGAACGCTTTGTCGCCCACGAACGAGCGGGAGGCTGCCTTCAACATCTGGAACGGACCCCAGTTATAGGGCAGGCCCTCAATGTAAAACGGCACGATTGGTACGCCGGTTTTGCAGGCTGCCACCGCTGCGCTCGTATGCCATGGCCTGTTCATGTGCGTGTCGAAATCGCTGTCTGCGGAACCTGCCGGGAAAATGCCGAGCATCGCCTGTTGTCGCCCAAAGGCCTGCGGGTCTTGCAAGTAATCAATAATGGAGTCTGTCGTCATGCCCATCTGGATCGGGAGAATGACGCCGCTGGAGTTCCCCATCAACCGTAGGAAGTGTTTCAGCATCCGTTCGGGCGGATCGTGCCGCGAAACAAACTTCGCCAGACGGCCACGCTCGACAAGAATCTTCGAGCCCATCAGCATGGCATCACAGGCGGTTTTGTTGATGTGGTTGCCCGCGAGTATGACCGAACCCGTCGTGGGAAGATGCTCGAGGCCCTCGATCTCGACACATTTGTCCAGCGCCAGTTGGTAAAGTCCGACAAACGTGATGGTTGGCCAGCGCTGTGCCCACATCTGCCGCGGGTTGGGCTTCAGGGCGACCGCCAGGAAACCGACCCAGGGAGCGGCCAAAAGGCCGAGAAGGGCCAGGTTGCGCTTGCCGGTCTTGACTGCAACTGGCTTCGACATGGTCTTACTCGTCAGGAGCACATTAACACGGTGCCAATGGTAAAGACCTTGAATCGAGAAAAAGGATAGCAATCTCAAGGGACAACTCTGGGCTTCCGCTTGCAACGTGGTTCCAGCACTTGCCGAACAGCAAAGGAACGTGCACCCTTTATATATGACGATGCTGAAGATGACGCGGAGAAAGCGTTACGTCTTAATCGGACTGGCCGTATTCGTTCTTATCGGCATTGTCGCGACGCTCGTTACGGCGCGAATTCTTGTAGGCAGACTCGATCCCTACCTTCGCCAACAAGCCATTCAATACCTGCAGAAACGTTTCGACGCCGACGTGGAAATGGCCGCATTACGAGTTCAGATGCCCACGGTGTCTGTATTCCAGTTGATCCGAACGCGAGGGCTGGGCGTAATGGTCCACGTCGACGGGGAGGCTCTCGCGTTGCGGCTCAAAGACCGTCCGGATCTTCCACCGCTCTTCAAGATGAAAAACTTCGGCTTCGACGTCGATCTGGGTAAGTTGCGCGCGAATCCGAAGACAGTTCGTCATGTCACCCTGGATGGCATGGAGATCACCATTCCGCCCAGAGACAACCGCTCAAAGGTAGAGAGAGCGGCTGACCATGCATCCCATGAATCCGAAAAGACGGGAGTGATTATTGAGGAGGTCATCGTCAGGGACGCCACCCTGAAAATCCTTCCCAAAGAATCCGAAAAGGAGCCGCTGCAGTTCGACATTCACCAGGTGCGATTGGAATCGGCGGGCAAAGACGTCGCGATGAAGTACGACGCTTCACTGACAAATGCGAAGCCTCCAGGAGAGATTCTGAGTCGAGGCACTTTCGGCCCATGGATAGAGAACGAACCAGGCGATACAGCATTGAACGGGAAGTACAATTTCGACAAAGCCGATCTTGGTGTGTTCGATGGAATCGCCGGCGTCCTGAATTCCAACGGGGAGTTCGCAGGAACGCTTTCGATGATCAACGTCCGCGGAGAGGCTTTCGTTCCGGATTTCCGTTTGAAGATTTCCGGTAATCGGGTACCGCTGAAAACGAAATTTGAAGTGCTGGTGGACGGCACGAACGGGAACACCGTGTTAAAGCCCGTCGTTGCCCGATTGGGTACGACCGACTTCACCACGAGCGGCGGAGTAATCAAGCACGAAGGCGAAGAACGCAGGACGATCAGCCTTGACGTGTCGATGCCGAACGGAAACATTCAGGATGTGCTGCGCCTCGCCATGAAGGGATCTCCCTTCATGGCTGGCCGCGTGGCCGTGCAGACAAAGATCGACATTCCGCCGCTGTCGGGAAAGGTGCGCGAGAAACTTCAACTCGACGGCCGGTTTGAAGTTAAGGAAGGCAGATTCCTGCAATCGAATATTCAAAACCAGATCGATGGTTTGAGCCGCCGCGGCCAGGGACAGCCGAATAATGAGGCGATCGAAGATGTCGCAACAGCGATGAAAGGTAAGTTTGAACTCAAGGACGAGGCGATCACATTTCGCTCGCTTCAGTTCGCGGTCCCTGGGGCTGCAGTAGATCTCACCGGCGGCTATCGTTTTCAGGGGCCCGTGGATTTCCACGGCACCTTGAAATTGCAGGCGAAAGTTTCCCAAACCATGACAGGTTGGAAAAGATGGGTGCTCAAGCCGATCGACCCATTCTTTTCAAAAGAGGGGGCCGGAACATTTCTTCACATCAAGGTTGAAGGCACAGCCGAAGCTCCGAAGTTCGGTTTGGATCGGGGCAAGAAGAAAGACAAAGGTTGATCCGCCGGTCACCTGTAGTAGTTTCTCAGACGTTCGTACAACGCTCCGGTAGCGCGGCAGTCCGCCATGCAGTAGTGGGCAATCTCGTCAAGGCGGCCGGCACGGAAGTAATCACCCACCTTGCTTCCGTCGATTCCGTTCTTCGGGGAGGGGACGCCGAAGATATCGCAGAAGAACTCGAGTGTTCCTTTGCGATATCGATCGTAGTTGGTGAGAACCTCGCGGACGTCAAAGTGCCGGTCGGTACTGAAGCGCCGTGTCTCCAACTGAATATCACGCGGAGTCGGCACCTCCATAATTGCGCTGCGGATGTTGATGTACGGGAAATCGAACGACTTCCCATTGAATGTAACGAAACGCTGCGGCCGGATCTGCCCGAGGTCTGACCAGAAGTTTGCCAGCAGCTCGCGCTCGTCGGACTGACAGTAGGCACGAGTTTTGTCGAGCTCCAGCCAATGAACCCCTATACAGATGATGCGGCCTGTACAAGGGTTCAGGCCGAGGCTCTCGAGCACCTGCTGTCGATCTTCATCGGTTTCGACGTCCAACAAAATTTCCCTCGCGCGCGATGGAATTTTTTCCGTTTCCTGTCCGACCGTTTCAATGTCCACCACGAGCGTCGTCGGCTGACTCATCTGCCTATACCTCATGGCAATCGTATGCACACTTCAGGACAGCTCAGGGGCGCCTCCGGACTGGTTAAGGTGGCACCGGGCTACCGATAAATATCCCAACGAGGTGCACCGACGCCGGGCGGTACGCGTACCGGAACACATATGCCACAACAGTTTCCGGCGGGCACATGGATTGCATATTCGCGCCGGTATGACTGCGCTTCTCCTGTCGTGTGTACTGTGGCTCTCCCCGCCGGCTGAATCCCTTAAGAAATGGGTCGACGGGCCGGTCAGCGTCATTCTTTCCGAAGTTGAAAAGAAAGCATTTTCCCAACTTCAAAGCGAGAGGGAACGGCAACAGTTCATCGACGGATTCTGGAAGGCGCGCGATCCCAACCCCCAAACCCGTATTAACGAGTACCAGGAAGACTTCAACAAGCGAGTCGAAACCGCCAATACCTTGTTCGGCGGAGAAATGGGAAGCGAAGGTTGGCGAACCGAACGCGGACGTATGTACGTCCTGTTAGGGGCGCCTTCCAGCCGGGCCCAATTTAAGGGTTACGGGCAGATTCGTCCGATCGAGCTCTGGTTCTATTCAGGGAAGAAGCAGTATCCACAACTCCCTTCGTTCTTCTATGTGATGTTTTTCCAGCGCGATGAAATTGGCGATTACCGCCGTTACAGCCCGTTCATGGACCAACCGTCGAGCCTGGTCAAGGCATCGATCAACAGCAACAGGGACGCCTTTACCATCCTGGCCAACATCAACCAGGAACTTGCGCGGGCGGCCATGTCGCTGCTTCCGGGAGAGCCGATCGACACGAACGAGTTTTCTCCAAGCATGACTTCGGACGCAGTGCTCGCGCAGATCAATCAGATTCCGAAACGCGACTTCGAGCGCATCGGCCTGCTTCGAGAAATGGTGAACGTGCGGCTGAAATTCGGCGGGACGACATCCATGACGCTTTATCCGTTCATGGTAGATGCCGAAACGTTCTCTGTCGATCTCGCCATCGAGCGGCCACAAGGTTTAGCGGATGCCAAAGTTGAAACTGTCGTCTCTCGGGACAAAAAAGAAGAAGGACGCACTAGCGGTAGTTTCTCGAAAGATGATCCGCTGGTCGGACGCCTGATTCTGAAGGCCGGGGACTATGTGGTCGACGCAACGGTCTCCGATCCACAGGGCAAGCAGACATTCACTGCGCGCGATGTACTACACCTGAAAGCCACGCGCGACACGCTCGCCATGAGCGACGTTCTGTTTTTTCGGACAGCGGCGCCCACGACCGTAGCCGCGGGCGTGGGTCATGGGACCCTTACGCCCGCGCTTCCCTTCTCTTACCGGGGGTATCAGTTCTCGGCGGAACCGCGAAAGCAGTTCCATCCGGCCGACAAGCTCCAGGTTCTCTTTCAGATCGAGGCGCCAAACGGCGCCCGGGCGGGCAGCAACGAACATCTCTCGATCGACTACACAATCGCGGCGCTCAATAATGCGGCGAGCCGTTGGACATTCCATGACGAAGTTGGCATGGAACGGTTCGACGGCAATGGTCTGCTGCTCAATTCAAAAACTTTGTCCATACGCGATGTACCGCCTGGCCGGTACTTCCTTGTCATCAAAGCCACGGATCCGGCGGGCCATCGCGCTTCACAGACGGTCTCATTTGAAGTCACCGAGATTTCAGATAGCGACCCTTCCTAAGGAGGTGGAAATGCGTGTTTTTCGCATCGTAGCCATGCTGTTGGTGGTAGCGATGTTCTCGAGTGCACTCGTTCTGGCCCAGGATCGAACGAGAGGCACAATCGCAGGCACTGTTGAAGACAGCACGGGCGCGGTTGTTCCGAATGCAAAGGTAACGCTCACCGGTCCCTTCGGGACACAGATAATGGCAACGGATGACCGGGGCGCGTTCCTTTTTCAGAACCTGACACCGGGTCAGGTCACGGTTCGTGCCGAGCTGGCCGGCTTCAGACCGGCTGAGGCAGCGAGCGTCGGCGTTCGTTTGAATGAACAGACGTTCCTGCGGCTCGTGCTACAACCCCGCGAGGTCACGCAGACGGTGGAGGTTACGGCGGCTGCGGAATCGCCGGTCGATACAACAAGCACGACGATCGGCGCGAGTATCACCGATCAACTCGTGCAATCCGTTCCTGTCGAGCGCAACCTGAGCGCGATGGTCTATGTCGCGCCCGGTGTGGTCAGCGGTATCGGAACGGGCGATCAGAATCCGAGTATTTCCGGTGCCAGCGGATTCGAGAACCTGACGATCATCGACGGAGTCAACATCACAAATCCGGAATTCGGCGCCGTTGGAAGTTACAACCGTGTGCACGGTCCACTGGGGACCGGGATCAACTTCGACTTCATTAAAGAAGTCCAGGTTCAGACCGGCGGCTTTGAGGCCCAGTACGGCGAAGCTCTGGGAGGGGTCATCAACGTCGTTACCAAATCCGGCGGCAATGACATCCACGGCGGCCTGTATCAGTACTTCGCGCCGCAGTCTTTCATGGCAAACCCGAAACAACCCAACGCGAATCTCGTCAATCCGCGGACGGAAGTCCATCGCATGGGCAATTTCGACATTGCCGGAGAGCTTGGCGGCAACTTGATCAAGGACAAGTTGTTCTGGTACGGAGCTTTCAACCCGGTTTGGAGCTTCGACGATATCCGCGCTCCTTCGAGTTATGGGATGAGGATCCGAGGCATGTTCACAGAACAGCAACGTTCTTTGAATCAAACGGCCAAGGTGACATGGCAGCCGGTGACGAACCATCAGATCGAAGGATCGTACTTTGCCGATCCCTCCCGAATGCCGCAAGGTCCGCATCTCAGCATGGCTCGAACCATCGCGCAGGATTTCCGCGAAGCGGACAGCCTGTTGCGCTTCGGCAACAGGAACATCGTCGGACGCTACACCGGCACGTTTAGTCCACACTTTACGGAAACAATTTCCGTAAGCCGGATGTTCAACAAGTTCGATGAAACCGGCTTCGCGAACGAATACAGCATCGAAGATCTGGTGCCATCGCAACTGGGAACCGGTGGCCGCGTGTTTTCAGGCGGCATCGGTTTCTACGAAAACACCCGGATGGCGAACAATCAGTTCAACTGGACGGTCACGTCAAACTACGATTTTCTGGGAAAGAACCAGACAGAACTCGGTTACAACTTTGAGGGCGTCCACACAGCCAACTACGCTGCTCGCAGCGGACCTGCCTGGACACTCTTCCCGACCAGTTTTGTAAGGCCTCAGGATGTCGGCCTGCCTGTTTTCGGATCGACCCTTCGCCGCCGTATCGATAAAACGACCGGCTCCATTTTCTATCAGGAAACGCGCGGGCAGTTTTCTCCTTCACCCCCAAACATCGATACCAATACGCGCTACCATGCGGCATTTCTGCAGCAGACTTTCTCGCCTACCCGGTATTTAACGTTGAAGGCGGGAGTCCGCTGGGAACAGCAGATGCTTCAGGGTGACCCTAGAACAACCGGAGGGAATCCGAGCACGCATCACAGCTTCACCGGTAACTGGGCGCCGCGATTGGGTTTCACGATCGATCCTTCAGGCCGGAATCGCACCAAAATCTACGGCAGCTATGGACTCTTCTTTGAGAAGATTCCTCTCGATCTCGCAGTCCGTTCTCTCAGTGCGGAAGGCGAATATCTGGGCCTGCGATTCAGCCAGCCGGTGCTTACGGCCGACAACTACCTTGGAGGCGGTTTCCTGAGTTCGGGTGATATCACTCAGATCTTCCCGGGCACGAAATCCCAATACCAGCGCGAGTTCATCGGCGGCGCCGAAACCACGGTGACCTGGCACAACATCGTGCTGGGAGTACGGTTCGTCCGGCGCGATTTGATGCGTGTACTTGAAGACATGTCGGGTATCACGGTCGAACACGCTCTTTCCGATAACCCACCACAGCAAGTGTATGTGATTGGGAACCCAAACAGGAAAACCGACATCTTCCAGAATCCCGTCTGCCTCGACGCACCTTTCTGCACTACATTCTCGGGTGGCGGAACGGGTTCGGACGGCAGGGCCGACGGCTTCCCCGACCCCGTGCGCCGCTACTGGGCATGGGAATTCACCGCGGATAAGCGCTTCGAAGAAGTCTGGCAGATGATGGCCAGCTACCGATTCTCCAGGCTGAGCGGTAACTACGAAGGCCTGTACCGCAATGACAATGGACAGAATGATCCCAACATCAGCAGCATGTTCGACTTCATAACCAGCCCGGCGATTGCAGGGCAGTATTCACGCGGACTGCTGCCGTCGGATCAAAAACATGTCGCCAATTTCTACCTTTCCCATGCGTTCCCGGAATATGGCTGGAACTTCGGTATCGGCACACGTCTGGCTTCAGGAACTCCGATCACCCGCCTCGCATCGCATCCTGCTTATCTGAATGCCGGGGAACTCCCGGTAGGCGGACGCGGTTCGGCGGGGAGGACGGCGGTTATCACAGGCATCGACGGGCACGCCGATTACACCTGGACCCTTTCAGACAAATTCCGCATCAAACCGAATCTCGACGTGTTCAATATTTTGAATCACCAGCACGTGCAGAATGTTGATCAGTGGATCGAGCTGGCGCCCGGTGTGGCGGACCAGGATTTCGGCAGGCCGATCGGAATGAACACCGCTCGCAGCCCTCGTGGATACCAGCGTCCGCTGTATGTCCGCGTCGCCCTGCGTCTGGAGTTTTGAGCTTGGCCGGTGGTAACCACCGTCTTTTGGTGGTTACCACCCTGTTCCGCGGTCGCATAGAGCACGGTGCGGGGTGGTAACCACTAAAAAGCAGTGGTTACCACCGGTGTCCAGATTTTTCTTGCCTTAGTTACTTCCTCGGCGTATAACCGGCGCTCCAATGATTCATCGAGCGCTTGGTCTCATCGTTCTTCTGTTCCTTCCGGCCTCGCTTCTCGCAATCGACATTGATGGTGAGGTCCGCATTGGATCGGCTCGCGGGCTTGCCAAACCGGCAACAGTTCAACTGCTGCACGAACGGCAGATCGTTTACGAACAATTCACCGGCCTGGATGGCAGGTTTGAGTTCCACGGTGTCGCGCCAAACCACTATGTCATTCGCGCAATCTACGAGAGTATGCCGGAAGCGGACGTCGCCGTAGATTTGATGGCAGGCAGTATCAGCTATCGAGTGCCGATCACGATCAACCCGCCGAAAACCAAATCCGAGAAAGCCTCCGTTGTATCCGTCGACCAATTATTAATTCCGGCGGCGGCGAGACACGAGTATGAAGAAGGACTTAAAGACCGCAAAGTCGGACTTTGCGACAAGGCGGTGCCGCATTTGCAAAAGGCCGTTCAAATCGCTCCCAAATATGGAGAGGCGTACAACGAGATTGGGAACTGTTTGAAGACGCAAGGCAACTTCATGGAAGCCGAGTCCGCGTTCAAGAAAGCGATCGAGCAGAACGCAACAATCTATCCCACAATGAATCTTGCCGACCTCTACGTTGCGCAAAAGAAATTCGACCAGGCAGCGCAGGCCGTCGAAGCCTCGATTGCGAAGAATCCGAATGAAGGCGACCTCCTGTTCGCTCTCGCGCGTATTTACTTCGAGCAGGGACGCATGAAAGAAGCGGAAACAACCGCGCTCGCGGCACATTCAAAAATTCATCGGACCGCAGATGTTCACCTCCTGCTCGCCAAGATCTATCTCGCAGCAAAGGACTTTCCGGCACTGGTTAGCCAACTGGAAACCTACCTTAGCGAAAACCCGACAGGCCCGGTTGCAGCGGAAGTCCGGCAAAAATTGAAATCCATCCCCCAGTAGTGAGGCCGGTGGTAACCACCGTTTTTTGGTGGTTACCACCTCGTTCCGTGGTCGCATAGAGCACGGCATGGGGTGGTAACCACCAAAGTACGGTGGTTACCACCGGCTCCGTGTAATCCGCGGCTAATTTCTTCCCCTCACATTCAAATAACAAATAGTAGACATAAAATTAACGAATTCTTGACACAGAGCTAGGGTTCTGTAAGATTTAGGGACGCGATGTTGAACAGCCTCGTAAGACAAAACGGTAAGGTAAAAGAGGCTCTCTCCCCCCACTGTAAGGTAACGCCAATCACCCGCAAGAGACGGCGAAGTACGGCCGAACTCGTTGCGGCTTTAAGTGTTGAGTCTCTAACGTAGGTCAATGACTGCCGCGAAACTAACGCGATTCAAGTCAACTCTCCATAACACAATAGATTTCCCGTCTTCGTTCCTAGCTACCAGTGTGGGAGGCAGTTCCGTTTGGCTCATTGACAGATCAGTGCTGAAGAAAAAGGAGTTCACAATGGAGGAAGCAAACGTGGAAGTAGCAAAGGCTATGCGGCGCTGTTTCATTCTGTTTTTCTGTTTCCTGATTATCGGGGCAGCAAACATCTATGTACCAGCCGCGTTCGGTCAGGACATTATGACGAAAGGGTCGATTGGTGGAAGGATACTGGACGCAACCGGCGCCGTCGTTCCGGACGCCACAGTAACGGTCAGTGGTCCGACAGGCGACCGCACCACGACAACAAATTCATCAGGAGATTTTGAAGTTACGAATCTCACACCTGGAAGCTATTCGGTTAAGGCCGAGAAGCAGGGCTTCAAGGCGGTTTCGACCAATGAAGTACAAGTCCAGGTTGGTAAAACTGCTTCGTTGCGGCTAACGCTTCAAGTCGGCGACGTCAGCCAGACTGTTGAAGTCGTAGCGGCCGATAGTACGGGCGTCGATCTCAGCAGCACGGCAATTTCATCCAACCTCGGCGATCAGCTCTACCAGAATCTGCCTGTTGGACGCGGCGTTCAGAGTCTTTTTTACCTGGCACCCGGCACCTCGGATGGCGGCGCGACCGGCGCAGCGAATCCGTCGATCGCCGGCGGTTCGGGTCTGGATAATCTATATATCGCCGACGGCGTGAATGTTACGGATTCCGCGTTTGGCGGCCTGGGAGCATTCAGCCGAAGTTACGGCGCAATAGGAACAGGTATCAACACATCCTTTGTTAAAGAAACCCAGGTTAAAACAGGGGGATTTGAGCCTCAATACGGGCAGGCACAGGGCGGCATCATTAACATCATCACGAAGTCCGGTGGAAATGCTTGGCACGGAGCACTGTATGCCTATGGACAACCGAAATGGTTCGAGGCTGTGCGCAAACAGCCCGACGACGCCCTTACCAATAAAGTCGGCAAGATGATCGACAACGAAAACTACGACGGCGGCGGCGAAATCGGTGGACCCGTTGTGAAGAATAAGATCTTCGTATTCGGGTTGTATAATCCGTCCGTTCGACGCGACCTTGTTCAAGGTGCTCAGGGCTCGGGGTTATTTGCGCTTTACGGTGCCCAGACACACCGCCGGCAATTGACCAACAACTACTCCTTCAAAGTCGACGCGAATATAAGCGAGAAGCACCAGTTCACCTTCTCGCTGTTCGGTGATCCTACCAAATCGAACGCAGCCCCCTGGAGGAGTCTGAATATCGACAACACGACTGCCAACAGCGTGTTGGACTACGGCACCCGCAATACCGTGTTGCATTACACGGGCGCCTGGACGAGTACGTGGACAACCACCGCATCATTCAGCCAGGGGTTCAACCGCTTCAATGAGACCGGGTTTGCAAACTTCAACCAGATTGTCGATCGCACCCAGCCCACTCGCGGAAATTTCACCGCGATCGGTTTAGGATTTGTGGAACCCACTACGGACCACACTTATCGGGGAACTTTCGATACCACGAAGTTCGCTAGCTTCTGGGGCACCCACACATTTGGTTTCGGGTACAACTATCAGCGCGCTCTCTACAACGGCATCAGAGATCGCAGCGGGCCGCACTATGTCGTACCTGCAACCAATGCTGATGGAACTTACAAGCCAAACGCGAAGGCGATAGGCCAAACGATGAACGCGGCATGGTCTCTACGTATCGGCGCGGCGAGCTGTACCTTATGTCCATTCATGAACGTTCCGGGCAGCGCGTCGCCGGTTCGCGTCTATTTGCGGCAGGATCGCGGCGAATTTGGTGGCGCCAGCTTTGACACTTATTCCAGATATCATGCTTCTTACCTGCAGGACACCTGGAACATTAACAGGCACCTGACGGTTATCGGTGGCGTCCGCTGGGAAATCGAACGGCTGATCGGTTCGCCTGGGGCAACAACCGGAAACCGTAATGCTTATTCATTCACCGGCCAGTGGGCGCCGCGTGTCGGGGTTACGTTTGATCCCTCGGGAAGCGGTAAGACCAAGATCTCTTACAGCTTCGGAAGATTCTTCGAGTACGTCCCGTTGGATCTCGCCGAACGATCGTTATCCAGCGAGAAGGATATTACGGGGGCGTTCTTTGCTCCCGACTTCACGCTCGACCCAGCAGGCGTCCGGAGAGCCGTGGTGAACTCTTTCGGCACCGTGAACCCGGTTGTGGATGCCGCGCATTTGATCACGAAAGCAGCGGGCGGCGCCGGTACCGGAGTCACAGTTTCCGCTCAGGATGCAACGAACTTCATTCTGCCGGGAACGAAGTTGGGATATAGCGAGGAACATTCGATTGGTTTCGAGAGGGATCTTGGAGCCGGTATAGTCTTGACGGTTCGCTACCAGGATAAGCGGATGAAGCGAATCATCGAGGACGCTGCCGTCGACCCCGCGGACGACGAAGGTGGCCTTTTCGGTCAGACGTACTTCATCGGGAACGTCAATGCCAAGCTCGATGCCGCCGTCAATCCGATCGCTCACACTTTCCCGGCCGATGGAACACCACCTGCCATTTGCGACCCGAGTTTGGTGAATTCGGAAGTCGTCAATGCGTCAGGGACAGTGCTCGGGGGCGTTTGCTACGAAACCAATGGCAAGAACGGAAAGCCGGCAGGCGATCCCGGCGCCGATGGCGTTCCAGACGGATTCGTCGATCCGGTTCACGTCTACAAAGCCCTCACGGTCGAAGTGAACAAGAAGTTTTCGAACAACTGGCAATTGCTGAGTAACCTGCGCATTGGTTCATTGCGGGGTAACTATGAAGGCCACTTCCGCAACGACAACTTCCAGAGCGATCCGGCAATCAGCTCACTTTTCGATTTCACGCCGGGCGTTTACGGTTTGCTCGGTGATCAGTTTGCCGTCGGGCCCCTGCCCAACGATCGCCGCACCATTGCGAATTTCTACGGCAGCTACATGTTTACGGATGCTTTCGGTGGCACACTGCGCAACTTGAACTTCAGTCCGGGAATTCATATTGAATCGGGTACGCCGGTTAGCGAACTCTGGGCTCATCCGGTATATCTCAACGCCGGTGAAGTTCCGGTTGGCGGCCGCGGCAAGTTAGGCCGGACGGGCACGTTCGCAAAGCTCGACTTACATGCCGATTTCCCGCTCTCCATTACGGAGTCCATAAAGTTCAAGTTCCTCGCGGATTTCTTCAACGTTACCAATAACCAGGCAATCCGCTTCTATAACCAGCTCAAGCAGAGCACGTTTGGTCAGGACAATCCCGATTTCCACAAAGTCTATGGTGGCGAAGCGGGTCTGCCAGGCTCCTCACCAACCGGATACTACGCTCCGTTTAGTATGCGCTTGGGGGTCCGGCTGGAGTTCTAACCAGGGGATCTCGTCTGAAAAAAAGGGAGGGCCATGGCCCTCCCTTTTTTTTTCGCAAAGATTTCGCAAAGATATAGAGTATCGGGCCATGAAACCCAAAATCTTCGCGGCAATTCTCGCCGTCTCGCTCATCACTCCAAAAGCCTTTTCGCAGTCGAACGGTTCGTTTGGCGGGAAATCGCAGATTACGGGTCTCGTGCGTTACGGGAAGAGTAACGCTCCCGCAGAGAATGTACTGGTACGGCTGGAAGCGTATATCGGCGGGCATGTCGGCGACGTTCAAACCGACCGCAGCGGGAAATTCGTTTTTACCGGTCTGCTTGGCCAGGAATATGACATCACGATTGCGATTCCGGGCTACCTTCCTGTCAAGGAACATGTCGACTTGCAAACCGTGATCACCGGATTCGTCAACATTCAGTTAATGCCGGATCCAGCCCGATCTTCGGAACCGAAACCCAATCTGGATACCGCCGACGCCAAGGTTTCGGATTCCGCACGGAAGGAGCTCGAAAGAGCTCGCGCAACTTTGGATAATCCGCAAAAGGTCCGTGAAACTATTACTCACCTTGAGAAAGCGGTGTCCCTTTCTCCAGATTTCGCCGACGCTCAACTGTTGCTCGGTACGGTTTACATGGATACTCAGCAATGGGATAGGGCGCAGCCGCCTCTTCAACAAGCCCTGAAAACCAAACCCGATTCCGTAGCTGTGCTTCTCGCACTGGGTGAATTGTATTTACACACACAGAAATACAAAGAAGCTCAAGATTGTCTCGGCAAAGCGTTGAGTGTCGACGACAACTCCTTCCGCGGCCATCTGGCTCTCGGCCGTACCTTTTATGCAAGCGGGGATCTCGCAAAGGCCGGTATCGAAGTAGATCGCGCGATTGGACTCAAGCCGGATTTTGCCGAGGCGAATTTGCTCGCCGGCAATATTCGATTCAAGAATCGTCAGGCCGATAAGGCGCTGCCATTCTTTGAACAGTATCTGAAGCTGCAACCGGACGGTGCGTACGCGAAGGAGACGAACGAGTTGGTAGCGAGAATCAAGAAAGCTCTGGGAGTCCCACAACAGAACCGGAACCGGTGGTAACCCCGCTTTTTGGGGTTACCACCCTAAGCGTTGGTCGCGATGAGCACGGAACAGGGTGGTAACCACCAAAGAACGGTGGTTACCACCGGCCGGTTACATTTTCGCTGTCAGTCCTCCGTCAACCGTCAAAATTTGTCCCGTTACGTAATTATCCGGCTCGAGGAAGAAGAGGATCGCGCGAGCGATATCTTCAGGTTTGCCGAAGCGGGGGATGATCTGCTTCTCGAGAAACGAATTGTACTTGCCGCTCGCCACGCTCTGTTCGGCCATTCCCGCGTTATTGACTCCGGGCGCCACAACGTTCACTCGAATGCTCCACTGTTTCGCAAGAATTCGCGCGGTATGAACCAGCGCCGCTTTCGGAGCAGCATACGTCGTGCTGTTCGGAAACACGGCAATGGCTTGCATCGTCGCGACAAACACGATTGCGGCATCGTTATTCCCGACAGCAGCCGCAAAATCCCTCGCAAGCAGGACCGGAGCGACAAAATTCACGCGCATCGAATTCAGCAGGTCCGTTTCAGTTGCCTTCTCGATCGGCACGCGAGCCGGATCGCCGAGAAGAGGAACCAGACCGTAAAGATCTCCGGCGTCACGGCTCACGTCGATCAAGTCGCGACGGACGGATTCGTCTAGCACATCACCCACAACAACCCGCGCTTCAATGCCGTACTTTTCCTTGAGCCTTCGAGCGAGATTGTCTGCGCGTTCGCGATTGGCCTTGCATCCGAGAACCGGCACGAAACCCCGCGCCGCAAGACTGTCCGCGACCGAGGCTCCAAGTCCGCCCGATCCTCCTGCGAGTATGATGGACTTCCGTTGCATTTCTCAGCCGCGTAACGGCGAAATTCTCGCCGCTTACGCGGCTACCACAAGGGTCGCAATGAATCTTGGGTCGATCTTTTTTCCAGCCAACGGCTCGAGTTCTTCTCGCAGTTCATTCCACCATCTCTCCGCGAATGACTGGATAGCCGGCGGAACCTCGATGTGTGGGAGGTTGAATCCTTGAGCCAGCCACTTTTCCAGATCCGCTACAACCACGGGTTCCGGCTCGAAGCGGCCGTGAATTGCGTACTGAACCGTAGCGGTGTTGAATGTCCGGCTGAGGGTCTGGCGAATTGCACCGAAACTCTGAATAAAGGATTCAGCCATTGCATGAAGTGC
>Ga0207098_10130_pt1 | contig 24883 bp, 15 predicted proteins | sample Alteio_BWMinHeat_84_FD_153548 | JGI IMG/M metagenome (GOLD analysis project Ga0207098, IMG submission 153548) | Enriched cells from forest soil in Barre Woods Harvard Forest LTER site, Petersham, Massachusetts, United States -... | ecosystem: Environmental > Terrestrial > Soil > Temperate forest >...
CGATTCGGATTTTATCTCCCGATGGATGACGCCTCGGCGCAGGTAGCAGTTGATCTTTCGGGGCGAAGCTACTTAAAATTTGATGGAAAATTCACTCGCGAATCTATCAGTGGACTCGCAACCGAAATGATTCCGCATTTTTTTAGAAGCTTTGCAGATGGTCTAGGAGCTAACCTGCATATTACATTAATCGGCGATAATACCCACCACCAAATCGAATCCGCCTTCAAAGCGGTAGGTCGAAGCCTCCGCTCTGCGATTTCGCTTACCTCGGCGTCATCATCGGCCCAAGTGGCTCAGGCCCCTTCAACTAAGGGAATATTATGATTTGCGTACTGGATACGGGCTTAGCTAATTCCATGTCGGTCCTGTGCGCACTCGAGCGGGTTTTGGATTGCAAGGGCCTAAGACCTGTCCTGACACCCGTACTGACCAACGATCCCAGTGATCTGGTTCGAGCGAGCCGAATAATTATTCCTGGCGTTGGCACGGCGGCGGCGCTGATGAGTACTATTCACAAATTGGAAATTCAAGACTGTTTGCGAAGTCTCACCCAACCCGTTTTGGGAATTTGTCTGGGAATGCAAGCCTTCTACGACAATTCCGAGGAAGGTGACGCCTCCTGCCTTGGAATTTTTTCTGGAAAAGTTACACGCATAAAGAAAACCCAAGATCTACCTATTCCCCATATGGGTTGGAACCAAGTTAGTCAAATCGGATCATCCCAGCTCTTGAAGAATATTCCTCTCGATACCTATTTCTACTTTGTGCATTCGTACAGAGTGCCCATGGGTTTTGAAACCAAAGCCGTCACTCGCTATGGTGAGCCGATTCCGGCAGCTATTGAGAATTCGAATTGGTTTGGGACCCAATTTCATCCGGAACGTTCGGGCAAGTACGGTGAAATAGTCCTTCGAAATTTCTTGGAAGTTTCGTCAATTTCGGAACAGAAGTCTTTCCTCGAATTTGGTCAGAAAAGGAGTAATAATTTATGCAAATTTACCCAGCTTTAGACCTACTTGAAGGTCAATGTGTTCGCCTTAAAAAAGGCCAGTTTGAAGAAAAGACGGTTTATTCCGATAGTCCTCATCAGATAATTCAAATCTTGGAAAACTCTGGCGCAAAATATCTTCATTTAGTAGATTTGTCTGGCGCAAAAAACCCACTCCACAGACAGAGAACCCTGGTCACCGAGCTCATTGCACAAACCTCCTTAAAAATTCAGTACGGGGGTGGCATCCGCTCCTCTGAAGATATTCGCCAACTTCTCAATCTCGGAATCGATCGTGTTGTTTTAGGAAGCATTGCCGTGTCTCAACCGCCTCTCACCCTCGATCTCATCCGAGAATTTGGTCCAGATAGGATTACTCTAGCGCTCGATGTTTTCGTAAGTTCATCCGGCTATACTCAGGTTGCAACACAGGGTTGGCGTCAATCCCACAATACGAGTATTCAAGATTTGCTATTTACTTATATTAAAGGAAATGTTTCTCGTATTCTTTGCACCGACATTGGACGAGATGGCATGATGACCGGTCCTAACTTCGATCTCTACCGAACCTTGATCACTGGTTTTCCGGAAATCGAATTTCAAGCATCCGGCGGAATTAGAAACACAGAAGATCTCCAACAACTGGAAAGCATCGGTTGTCACTCTGCGATTGTGGGTCGCGCCCTTTACGAAGGCCAGATCGTTATTCCAATGGAGGCAACGCAACTATGCTAGCGAAGAGAATCATCGCTTGTCTGGATGTTCGAGACGGTTTGGTAGTTAAAGGAACCCAGTTCAAGGATCATGAAATCGTGGGCCCTATTGAAGATCTAGCTATCCGCTATCGCGACACAAGTGCCGATGAGCTTGTCTTCTATGACATCACCGCCAGTACTGACCGACGGCGCGTTTCCAGAGACTGGGTCACAAAAATCGCTCGTATTTTGAATATTCCTTTTTGTGTAGCCGGTGGAATTCGTAGTGCGGAGGACGCAGCTGAAATTCTTGGCGCTGGCGCAGACAAGATTTCTATCAATACACCCGCCTTAGAAAATCCCGCGTTGATCACAGAACTCGCTCGGAAATTCGGGCAACAGTGCGTTGTTGTAGGTGTAGACTCACGCCTAACAGAAAATACTGACCCGCTTCTCGAAGAAAACGTTTTCTATGAAGTCTGTGCATACACAGGACGCGCCAGTACACTTACTAACACCCGTAGGAAAACTCTAGACTGGCTAAAAGAAGTTGAAGATCGAGGCGCCGGCGAAGTGGTCCTCAACTGCATGAACCGCGACGGAACTGGAAACGGCTACGATATTCAGCAACTCCGGCTCGCTAGAGAGACCCTCACCATTCCTTTGATTGCCTCTGGTGGCGCTCGAACAGCTTACCATTTTGCAGAGGTTTTTCGTGAAGCCCAGGTTGATGGCGCTCTGGGAGCACGGGCATTCCACAGCGGAACTCTACAAATTCCCGCACTCAAAGAAGAACTTGCTCAACTCGGAATTCCGATTAGGTACAATGCCGGCACTTAGAAGAAGGTGGAACTATGAATAGAGACGCAGAAATAGATGTGAATGCGAATTCTAAAACAAATTTTGAAGCAAACTCAGACCTAGACAGAAAACTAAATTGGAAAAAGAATGACGGCCTCATTCCAGTAATCATTCAAGACTACAAAACAAAAGAAGTTTTAATGCTCGGCTATATGAACTCCGAATCCCTAGAGCTCACTCGAAGCACAGGCAAAGTTACCTTCTATAGTCGATCTCGACAATCCCTCTGGAAAAAAGGCGAAACATCGGGGAATAGTCTAAGCGTAGTGACTATCGAACCTGACTGCGACAGCGACACTTTATTGATTCGTGTCAACCCTACCGGCCCCACCTGTCATCGTCAAACACGCTCCTGCTTTGACCAAAAAACCTCGGCCACCTCTGAATATTCATCTTCCGACTCTGGCGCGGGCGCCGGCACCACTAACTATTCCCCTGAATATTATGATGAGACTTTTGCATTCCTGGGGACTCTCGAGACTATCATTCGCCAGCGCCTTGGCAGTTCAGAGAACCCTTCCGAGAGCCCTACCCAAGAAGGTCACCAAACTTCTTTTGTGAACGAGAACTCTTACGTCCACCGGCTTGCGGAGAAAGGCTTAGACCGAATCGCCCAAAAAGTCGGAGAAGAGGCTGTAGAAACCGTTATTGCAGCAAAAAACGACGACGCCGAAGCCCTGACGAACGAAGCTGCGGATCTAGTCTTTCATCTACTTGTTCTTCTGAATTATAAATTTATAAAGTTTAGTAACGTAATAAAGGAATTGAGAAAAAGAAGGCTGAAATAACTTTCGGGCTACCCAACCCACGGAAACCCAGGGTAGTTACAGGATACATACGAGTCCCGCACAACCACCGTACTTTCGTTAAATAACAACTAAAATACTAGACAAGAGTATCGAATCCAAAACTAGGTTAGTTTAATTTGAATATCCCGCCAAACCGTTAGGTCAAAAACAGACAAAAAACGTCATAAATGAACCAACTCAGGCCTTCCTACTGGACTTTTTTACACCGATACGGTATATTCCGAAAGCTTTTAAGTTTAGATCTATAAGTACCAAGGTAGGCTATGAATAAGTATTTTATTAGTATTTTGAGTATTCTGTTTGTATGTCCGGCAATCACTTCTGCACACGCTGCTGAAGAGAAAGCTTCCTGGAGTCCAGCTCATTCAACCTGGTTCAATACTGCGTTCAGAGACGAGAAGGGAGCGATAGATGACTCCCTCACAGCAATGGGTTGCGAGGAATTCAATGAGAACTTAAGAAAAGCTCCCAACGCTGACGCCACTATCCGCAAAGTCTTTGAGGACCCCTTATTCACAAACACAATCATTCGCATTACCGATAAAAGCCAAGTGCAGCCATTTCTCACTAATCTCTGGTTGTTCTTCGCTAATGTGGAAAAACCTGAGCAAGTCACTGCTAAAACTTTGTATGATAACCTTGAGCCTGTCCTGATCGGGACTGTACCCGACGAAGTATATGATGAACTTTTACGATCATCCACCGACCCAGCAAAACAGAAACTTGGAGCCGAATGCCATAAAGCTCTTCATCCACAAAACCACCCACAAAGCCCACAAGATATGGCAACCCTGAAGCACGTTAGGGAAGAAGTCTTGGGAAGAGTTTATAAAAGTTTTGGAGACGACGTTAGAACATTTGCTGCCCTTGTTGAACAAACCATAAAGACTAATCCCGAAGCCTTTGCACTTATTAGAAAAAAACTTAGCTGTAATCTATTTTTAGATGCTACGTTAATGAGGCCCTACCCCAAGGATAAGAGTCGTACAAAAGCATCATCGCGAGATCGAAAGAAATTTGCATTGGATCTCCTAAATCTGTATAGCCGCGCAAATGTAAGAGAAATGATTCTCGGAATGGATTTGGACGGCGACATAGAAGCATTGAAGTTACTTCTAGAATCCCATCGCCAAGAATCTCAAGAAAGATACCATCAAAAGAGTTCGCTCGCAGATGTCAAAACCGAAAACCCTATTTTTCGATTGAAAGATGGACAAATAGAATATGGTTTCTTACCGATAGAAGAGGGAAAAGACCGCCTTGAATTCACAGGTGTAGAAATTCCAGTTCCTGTTATATCCCTTGACCGGTCTAATAATGGAGCGGAGGCTCAAGCTCTTCAGGAGAAGGTGGCTGCTGACCCTCAGATCCCATTCGGAATTATAGTTTCAAGAGCGGACGTAGTTAACATCGTCCGAGAAATTCGGGATAACAAGGCAGCCGTGGAAACGATTCTCAAGTCTGACCCTCCGACTGCAAGAAATATTTTAGCTGCACTACCATTAGAAGATTTAGAGAGACTTCGAGATAGAAATGAATTGTGGCCCCTTGTACAGCCTATTGCAATTGATGCGATTAGTATCAATGACGTAGTAGCAAGGAATTCCAAAGGTGGTAATGAGAGTCTCAATCCATTACGACATGCCGTTCCCCCTGTCGCAGAGAGTGTTTTGGCCTATCTTCCTAATGACCTCCTATCTTTATTGCATACACAAAAAGAAGAACTAAAGCTCCAAGATATTACTTCTGAAAAAGTTGAGAAAACTATTAAACTGATCAATGATTATCAGGCAATAAAGAACAGACACGCGATAGCTGAACCAATAGAAAACGGGAATCTTTTAAATCCGTTAAATCTGATAAATGGAATTAGAAACGCCGCAATCTACGTCCAAGAACAGGTAAATGTAGTAAATGAATACGCAGCAATGTTGCAAGAAACCCCTCCTAGCATAGACCGTGTATTGTTGAATTTGCCTATGGAATTTCTTGAAAGACTTCACGACTACTTGCAAACACCGCCAAGCATCAGCCTACCCGTTGTTCTATTCGATCAACCCCCAATAAGAGCTGGAGAACATCAGCTGCATGATTTAAGAATGATTGGACTGAGATCTCTATATGAAGGATTTAAAGTCTTCAAGGGTCCAAATCCAGGTAATCTTGCAGATGCAGCTACACAGAAACGTGAAAGGCAACAGAGAATTGTAAAAGATCTTTTCCTTACTTCTAAAGCTTCTAAAACTAAACTTACCTTGCCAACAATCCTGAGCAGCTTCACTGAAGCATTCGACAGGGGTATGGTTGCACAACAGCAGACATTGCAAAATCACGAAGTTTTTCAATTGATCGGCAGAGAACGTTTTATTACATATAGTCGATGTGTACTAGTGGAAGGCATGGATCTTCAACCAAGCCCCAAACTTGCTGGTGATTGCGCAACTTTAAAGACCTACATGCTAGGGAACTTGGACGCCGCTCAAAACTTGACACCTGCGGAGTTTACAAGTCTTGAAAATCTCGCTTTCGATATTCTTAAGGCTGGTATCGAGTTAGGAAGTATACCCGAAAATATGAGCCTCCCAGTTAGACCATCGCGAGAAGAAGGACATTTACTAGGCAAACTGGATTATAGACCGATAAAAAGTGATGAAGATAAAATAAAAGCAGATACTCGTTTGCAATTACTTGCTACTGTCTTTCAGCAAAGCGTAAAGGAAGATGTTGCTAGAAAAAAGAAAGCAAAACAAGCCTTAATAGATGCTGGAAAACAGAAAGCAAAACAAGCCTTAACAGATGGTCTTCTTGCCTATTCTATGGCAGACAATGCAAGACGAGCAAAAAACAACCTGGACAGCAAACTGGAAGATGTAGCTAATCAGTTAAAAAATTCACGTGCTGAGCAAATAATAAAAGATTTCCGTAAGGAATTAGAGGATAAAAAACTCCGCACCTGCACCGTTCCAAAGAAGTTATCCAAACCTGCACCAAGTCCAACCACAGACGTAGAAATAGAAACAGAACCCCAAATAACAATAGAAATTAAAGGACCTGGGCCTACAGAGCCTCCTGCTCGACCTCCCGGTAGAGTAGAGGATGAAGACGGATGGGAAGTAGTACTTCCGGGCACAGGCACCAATACCGACGACACAAATTTAGATTCAACAGAAACCAAGAAAAGAAAAACTGAGACAAGAGTAGAAGAAAAAGAAGAAGAAGACAAAGGATCACTCGATTTCCCAACAGATCCTCGATTTCAGTCCTGGATCGATCGATTAGATAAGGTTCAGTACGATGCAACTCGTTTTGCGGGCAAAGAAAGATTAGGCGTACCTGTTCCGGGTGATGGCAAAGGCAAAAAACCCGGCATGATCTCCACAAAAATGCTTCTGAAAAAAGACAGAAATGGCTACAATCTTCTTCAAATCGCAGTAAAACAGGGCAAATTAAACGTCGTAAGCAATCTACTGCCATTCTACAAAGCTCTAGGTTATCTGGGCGAAAGAACCGGAAATAGCTGGTTTGGAAGTGGCCAGACAGCGGCAGATCTCGCACAAGTTTACAGGGATCTCTTTAGTGAAAAAGCTGAGATTGAAAGACTTTTTAGGGTTCTCGACCAGAAAGACCCCATTAAGAAGAGTGATTCCGATCTCAAGCGCGATGTAGAAACTTTGATGAATCCAAAGGCTCACGCAAATCACAAACTCAGTATTCTGATGGCGGCAGCAAAAGAAGAAGCCACCCCAGCTGCTGCTCAAAATCACTTAGATTTCTTTAATCGCAGCAACGGGCCAGGCTATGTATCAGAATATAAATATGATCCAGAGAATATGCCTTTTACGTCGATCACTCGACTGAAGGAACTTCACCCATTAAGGAAAAACAAGCAGATCGTCGATGGCCTGACTCAGGAATTTGAAAAAGCCTGCCAACAAGGCGATTACTACCTAGCTCTTGCCTTACTCAATTTCCTCAGAAACAACGTAAATCCTGCTACTCTTACCGCTCTGTATGAAACAGGAATTAAAACAGGATTGAGCTTAGGAAAGTACCTCAAGAAGCGCAAGGTGCCGCAAGCGGTAAAAGACGGACTGAACGCACAAATTAATGAACTGAAAGAACTTTCGTTTCTCGGTGAAAAAGTAAAAAGAACAAACCTAGACGGTAATGAGCAAAAACGAGAAGCCGCGATCAAAAACAAATACAACCTCCTTGAAGCAATTGAGTCTGTAGACGAAGACACAAAAGAAGAAAAGGAACGAGAAGAAAAACATGTTGTTGCCCCAGTGCAACCTCAGACACCAGATAGATTCTCGTATGAAATGAGTAGTGATCCGATTGAAAACGACTTACTACGACTTCTTGAAAATATTGAGGCTGGCCATGTTTCTGTGAAGGCTAGTGAAAAAACAAAATGGATGGAGTGGAATGACATTATACCAGATGTTTGGGTAACTAAATTTCTACCAAAGCTACTGGTGTTCGATATCGATCATAAAGGCGCAGACATTCTCAGCAGCAAAGAATTGAAAAAAACAGATGCGCAAGGCCGTGACTTACTTCGGCTCGCTTATGAAAAAGGATATGTCAAAGCAGCTCGCATTCTACGTCCTCTTTATCGTTACTATCAGTTGACGAATGCAACGCACTCAGAGTTAAGAGAACGCGTACTTGAAAAAGAACACAAGGAAACTCGCCAAAAGCTAAAAGAAGAACTGAAAACGGTTGAAGAACGGATTCGCGTTCTTGAAGGACAAGGAGAACTTAAGGAACCAGAATCTGGGGAGTTAAAGCGACTCCAAGAGGAGAAGACTTTTAAAGAAAAACGCCTCGATTATATACCACTAACCAGAGACGACTTTAAAAATCCACGCGATTATGAATCATACGTCTATGCGGGCAGACGATTTACTAAGGATACCTGGGCGAAGGCAACAGGCTCCGAGCGTAAAACGGATAACAGCTCCTTCGGCCAACTTTTCTCTGGCTTCGTCTCACACCAGCTAGGGAAACGCACCGAAGGAAAGAAGGCCGAAGTCCCTGAAGAATATAAAGCTTTCAAAGCTAAGCACAAACGAAAAAACGAATATTTCAAAGCAATCACTTCGCAATTACTAAAAGAATATGATTCGAAGGTTAACCAGAAATTAATACGAAAATTTGAACTGGTTGTTTCGCTCCTCGATGATCCTAGTCTGAAACGTCCTGTTGATACGGAAGGTTTCGTATTTATTAGAAGACACCTACTGGAACAGACAGACGAGGACGGCAATAACCTATTGCAAGTCGCCATTACTCAAGCTTGGGAATTAGCTGTAAGCGATCCAGAACTTCTGTTGAAAGCAAACGAAGTCATTCGACAGCTTCTGAGCCTTTATCTCCATTACGGTTTATTAGATAAGCGTCCTGAGATAGTAAAAAAGGCTAGAGATACTGTACAGCAACTTGAAAAAATCTTCGCTGGTCGTGTTCTAGGTGAAGGTGATCGCAGTCTTGAACTAAAAAACATATCTATCAGTGAAGATCTTCAGAGAAAGGCAGCAATACAGTTAGGCCAGGCAAAAACTGCACGTGACCGACTAATCAATATTGCTAGCAAATTCTCGGGCACTTCAACTAGTGCCGAGTTAAAAGATGCGTCACAAAAGATCCATAGTTTGCTGGAAAAACTTCTCAAAACGCAAGTCAGCGAATTTGAGTTTGGAAAACATATTCCTCAACAGATATCGGATATAGAGAATCTCTTAGTCGATCCTGCTAATCCTACAGTTAAGGTTTACCAATCTTATTTAAATAAAATTGAAGCTGCAATCAGAACTGGAGATCTTATGGCTTTCATGGCAATTCATAAATTATTTAAGATTGCGACAAGCGCTGACGACGAACATCTAGACAGAGATGCCTTAGACGGCAGAATCCTAAGTCTGATGGCCACGTTTGATGGCTCATCACGAACAAAGCAGGAACAGGAATCGGAAGAAATTCACGGACAGTTTGAAGAGACTGGAATTTCGTTACTCGCCCTAGCCAAAGAATTGAATGACGTAGAAAGGGTAGAGTTACTTACAGCTTTTTATACTTTAACAGGGAAAAAAACAGAATATGACACACTAAAAAAAGTCTTAAGAAAACTCAATATCTCTAATTCCTACGCAAACAGATTGATAGAAGCGCGAGGAGCATTTAATGAAGCTGAACTTCTTGAAAACGTCGTTACCGAAATTAACCACGGGAACACCGGTAGGCAAATCGAAGACAGGTTGGTAGGCATTGACTCAAACAAGGTAAGTACCTCTATCCCAGGTAGATACTTAGCACTGATCAAAGCAAGTAAAGATAATCAACAAGCACTCAAGCGGATTGCAAAACTATATACATTCGAACGCGATAATTTTGATTTTATAAATTCGTACGAAGGCACGGCGCACCAACTGCGACGTATGCGAGAGCTATTGGAAGTACCTGAACCAAGAGTTGGTTTCGGTCTGACCTTTGCTGCTAATGTAGAACCTCTCGTCGATCTTGCGATCAAACTAGGTGATGTGGATCGCGTAAAATTTCTCATGACTTTTTATGAAACTGCAGGAATCGGTAAAGAATTCAATATTGATGAGAGACTGGAAACTGCCAAGAAGACATTAAGGGAAAATTTTTTCAAATATGTGAAAGGCAACAGATTTGAGCAACAACCCGCAATAGACCTTGCACAAAGTAGACTCCAAGCAATGTCTGCCGTACTAACAACTCCTTTGAAGACTATTCAAACAGAAGTCAATGACAGTAAGGGTCTTTTTGATCATCCTCCTGGAAATATTGGGGAAGCCGAGTGGAATAAGGCAAACTATGATCATGCTATCAGGCTTGCCGAAAGGCGTTTCCCTGATGCCGAACGTGCTAGAATGCTGCAGTTCGTCAAACCCAAAGGAACAGATATCGAAGAAGGTGAAGACGATTTATGGAAGCTAGTCTATGAGATTCAAAACTTATCTGCAGCAGTTGGGGAAAATAAGAGAGACGACGACGAGAAGGGGTTCGTACACGTTGCACCTGATGCAAAGAATCTCGCATCACTCGACGAGAAGAGAGCTAAGCTTAGCGAATATGCAAATAAAGTCGATCAGAATGGAAAAACCTTGCTGCATTTAGCGATTGAGATGTCTGACAAATACATGCATCGAAAACTCATAGAGGCGATGCAGTGCTTACCTGGAGAAAAAACCAAACTACATGCGTTCACCATGGAACAACAGGAAGTATTTGCCACCGAAATCCTTAAGAAAGCATGTTCAGATTCATATGAACTGAAAAGTCCGGATTTGAAGAGACAAGATCTTAAGGCACCGTTGTTCGACCAGCCCTATGCTGTGCAATCTATTGCGCCCTATTGTGAGCAATCTAAACGACATGCCAAAGACCTGCTTGATGAAATTAGAGTTCATTCCAAGCAAGCCATTCACAATACAGCTATGGACCTGTTAGAAACAGGAGCGGAAATTAGATCTGGTGTTAGAACTCAAGGACTAAGTCCGTTATTTCAAACGGCACTAACTGCAGAACTCAAATTAAATGACACCGTCAACAAAATTGGACTGACTAACAATTCTATGAAGCAGGCCAAACACGAATTTGGCTCCGTCGTAAGAGAACTTGAGGCTGCCCAAAGACGTGTTTCGACGCAACTAGCATACCTCCGAGGAGAAAACGTACCAAAATGGTATTCGCCTTGGTATTACACATGTAAGAATTGCAGGCAAACCACAGCCAGAGCTGAAATTGAACTTGTTCAAGCTCGAAGAGAATTAAGACTCCTCGAAAACACAAATAGAGATAGAATCGCAGGCTTCAAGGACCAATTACATGTGGCAAATACGGAGTTAAAAGCAGCGAAAGCAGAATTCAAGACTCAGATAGATGAATTCGATACCGGACTGGATAGTCTAGCTCAAGAATTGGGGAAACTAGTCCCACCAGAAACAAAAGGTACGCTAAGGGAACCTTCCGTAATAGATAGATTAGAAACAGATTTAGTAGAGTACCACGGAATTCTTCCAAGATCGGCCTCGAATGAACTGAAAGTAGAAACAAAAATTCCAGATAGTAATAATGCTGGAGTAATGAGTACCGTGACGGGCGCAGCAAGAGGACTTGTCACAGGGTTCGGCAACGCAGCACTAGGTGCCGGCACTACCTTGATGGGTGCTGGAACTTCCTTAGTAGGTACAGGAGCTTCCTATCTCGGGGCCGGGGCTACAGCGCTGGGCAACTGGTGGTACGGTCCCCCAGTCTATATACTTGAAAATGGCGGAGAAGAAAAGAAAAGTCCAGAACCGCACACACCTCCTCCACCTCAAGTTGATGAAGAATCAGGTCTAGGTGGTGCAGGCGCGGGTGGTAGCGCGGGTGCGGGTGCAGGTCCAGATGCGGGTGGCGCGGGTGCTGGAGGTTCCAATTCAAGTTCGAATCCTCCTCCTTCAAATACGCCCTCACGATGGTCATTGGGCAATTTTCAATTACCATCGTTTGGAATGGGTGGAATTGGTAATTGGTTCGGTGGGGGAGAGCCCGAAAATGGGCCAGCGTTGCCGATATAGTAACGTAGTGTAAGGTAGTATTTATTATGTTAAATAGATTTTGTTTTTCAATTGCGATTTTAAAATTGTTACTTTCGCCGTTAGTACTCGTTTCCGCCGCTCACGCTGGAGATGCAGACCTACTCAATATAGGATGGACAAAAGATTTCCGGAGCTACCATAAAGGGGATCAGACTCAGAGTAAGACCTTTTCTCAGAGTGCGTTTACCAAATTACTTTGTACGGCAGGCCCAACAATTGGAGAACAAACACTATTTGATAGAGAAGCTCTTACTACCACCAAACTGGGTGGACTCAATAGGCAATTTCCTAGTAATAAATCTGCATTAATTTTAATTGCCACTATAGATTACTTTCAACAAGTATACAATAATAGCTCACTCGTCTGGTCACCTGTATATAAGACAAAAGACCTGGTAAGCGCCATTGAGACTTCCCTTGGGATTGCAAAACCCGTCGCAAAAGCAGGACCAAAGCATTCTAGCTCCCTCGTAGGTGATGTCATTACTGATGACCTTTATATTCGACAATTTGCTAGCGAGGTTATGAAAGCTCTGCAAAAGGAAAATGGGTCGTTCTCTCTCTTACAAACAGGCCTAATGCACTATCTTTTAGAAAACACTGTAATGACGGAAGCTGCCGATCAAAATCCCGAGATCGACAGTTTTATCAATAAACTTGCTGCGATCGTCCAAAAACCGCACGCGAGATCCTTACTTCAACCTGGCGAAATTTTGGATGGCTTATTAGGCACAAAAAAAAACTTTTTAGGTTGCACAGGTTCGTCCCTAGAAACCCCATCACCAAAAGCTATTGAATTATTAGGCCGAATTGTTGAAGCATCTAAGACTGACGGACCAATGAAAGAGCTTTTCGGAAAAGCGATTCAAGCCCGCAGCGCACAGATTGCAGACAAGCTGGACCGGACTAAGGATTATTTTACAAACGTAGCTCCTAAATTACTATCTCAGACGCTTAACCAGACATTAGACTCTGCAACGCAAACAGTTTCTACACTAGGCTCTGCTCCCAAATGGTACAACCCTTGGTCGCCAGAGCAGAAAACATCAGGCAGTAAAGGCGGCAAATACGAAGCGCCAGACCTCAACGCCGGCACTTCCACGCTGCCCCCACAGACACCACCCCCAACGCAGCCTCAGACTGAAGATACGAAACGCCCTGGCGGTCTAAACACAGGATTAGGTTTAACAAATCCGAGCACAGATCCAACGACTCCTATTACCCCTGGTACAGAAAATACACATTCATTAAATACTACAGAACCAGTCGATATTACAGATGGAACGGCTCCGGATTCAGCTTCCGTACCATCCCTCACATCGACAAGTTCTTCGTCGTCGTCATCTTCTAGCTCGTCTTCGTCTTCTAGTTCGTCTTCATCTTCAGCTTCGTCCCCAGTATTATCATCGACTTCCACTCCAGGATTCACTACCGCACCGGTTGCGACACCGCCCATTGCATCACCGGCTCTCTCTCCCGGCCTCGAGACTAAGCGAATAGCGCTTCCGCCGAGCGTTGCCGTATCAGCAGAAGAAATGGCCAACGAAGCCAGAATTCAGCAAAACTACTTTGATCTTCTGACTGGCTCGCTTGATGAAGACAAATTGATTTCTGAGAAGCGTCTCAGAAATCTCGTAAGACTCTACCACTGGCGAAAGAACCCGAGCTTCTACCAAGCTACGACGACCACACACGCTGAAGGTCCTGTCGATTTGTCTATTTTAAATGTCCATGATGAAAAAAATGAACAGCTATTAGATCTTGCGCAACAGGCAGGCGATGGCAATAGCGTTGCCGCGCTGATGAAGTACTATCGGAAATTTGGACAAGAAGCTCCTTTAATAGAAACAACCGAACGCCGAGTTTATCCAAAGTCCGAGAATGATGATTACTTCGAAACAGCGAAACAATTTGCACTACACTATGGAGCTGCTTTAGGTCAGCAGAATGCGAGTTTCCTATTGTCTGCCCTTAGACAAGCGTCACTCCCCCATATCACTACGACGGTGCCTGATCAGAACATAGCTGACTCTCACACTCGTGACGTATCTGATATCATTCAAGCGAATATTAATAACGACGCTATTAAACAGATAAATCCACGTCTCTTAGATGCCATCGCAAAACGAGATCAACATGAAGTTGTAAAAGTGTTAGCCTCAATTCCCACCAGACTAGTAAGGGTTGATCTAGGCTTGATGAAATACGTACAAGCTGATCCTAGTAAAGACGCCAGGTACCAAGTTGAGAGAGAAATATCAGACATGTTGGATGCCGCTAACGGCGCAATAGTTTCATCCCAACGTAAGGCGGAATCCGATTCTTCCAAAGAAGAGGCTAAGGCTCCTGCAAAAAACCAGGAAAAATCCGATAATACAGCTGCTAGAACTGGTTTGATTTCGGGAGCTCTTGGTTACGGAAAGTCGGCTATGGGCGCTATGAGTTCGGCGATGAGTTGGTTCAAAAAAGCCCCGCCTGAACAAAAAGCTTCAACCGGCAAAAATCCGACGGCAACCGGAGCATCTTCTTCGTCGGCATCCAGTTCCTCAACACCACCGCCTGTTCAGGCACCTATCGATACCGTTGATCCTGCTATCGAAGCCGCGAAAAAGATTGAAATCGAAAGAGAAAGAACGGCTCTCTATCAAGCAGTTTCACAAAGAAATGTAGAAGAGGTCAGTCAGAAAATAGGGTGCTTTATAAAGTCACGCATCTCCACTGAAATAGATCTAAAGTCCATGGGTTACATAATCGACCAAGTTGAAGCAGAGATAGAGATCGGGGACATTCTGACAAAACACAATACTGCTGTTCAGAGACAAGCTGAACTTCAGCGTGTTCAAGAAGCAGCAGACTCGGCCGAAACGGCTCGCGATTCGGAATTTGTTTTTGTGGGAAGTCCGCCATTATTCCCCAATGGCCACAGCCCAATTATCAACGCTGGTAACAGCCCTGTCTTAGGACCGATTCCCCCCAACGTCGTCTCTCCTCCGAGCGCTAATAACAGCAGCCGCGCGAGCACAGGCAGTGCAAGTCCAGCCATCAGTGGTGTCGACAGTAACAGTGACATCGACGGATTAGAAGACGTTGATCTCGATAGCTGATTCTGCTTGCAGACTGCTCTCCAATTCGGCTCGTGGAAAATGGCCTGAGCTTTGCTGAGCCTTTATGGCATGGAACACTATTTATTACCTAAGCTCCCCTACCCCGAGAATGCGTTTGAACCACGCATTTCGGCTGAGACGTTCGAATACCATCACGGCAAGCACCATCAAGCTTATGTAAAAAAACTAAATAAGCTGATTGAAGGCTCAGCATTTGAAGCTCTGTCGCTTGAAGAAATCATCATGCGCTCCCATGCGGAATCCCAGACAGCTATTTTCAATAACGCCGCTCAAAATTGGAATCACACGTTTTTCTGGAATTGCCTATCGCCTGAGACTGATCAACCAACTGGCGAATTACTGAACGCAATCAATCGCGATTTCGGATCTCTCAATGATTTTAAGCAACAGTTTCATAAAAAAGCGGTTGCTCTTTTTGGAAGCGGATGGGTTTGGCTAGTAAAGAGCCCGGTTAAGGGCGGAAGGCTCACTATCGAATCGACTTCTAATGCTGACAACCCGCTTATTCTTAGAACCGCCCGGACGCCCATTCTTACCTGTGACGTTTGGGAACACGCTTATTACATCGATTATCGGAATGAACGACCGAAATTCGTCGAAATGGTTGTCGATATCTTTAACTGGCGGTTTGCAAGCCAGAACTATGAATCCACCTCGGCCGCACCTGGGATGCTAAGCGGAGAAGGCAAAGACCGCGAACGTCGGATTAAACCGCAGCCCAAGCCTCGCGCCGCCGCATAGGACTTGCGCATGAAATTCGAATGAGTTACGTTCTGGGGAATCCGGGGAGCCGTAGTTAAATGGATATAACGGCTGTTTCCTAAACAGCTGTTGGTGGTTCGATTCCACCCGGTTCCAATTGCACGGGTTCGGTCGGTTCTTCTCTATTAAACCCCTCAGTTCTAACGTTTTGTTCTGTTTTGAAATTAGGAATCTCTTCTCTTCCGCTAAAAATCAGACTAATTTATTTTTAGTTGTAATATCCAGTAGTTAAAATATTAATGTCAGCTTATAAGCGTACTAATTTCATTTATATTATGCTTATAAGCACAAAAATATTTGATAATTGAATGCTTATAAGCATAATATAGAAGCATGAGGTATCTGGACAGCCTAACTTTAAGCCAATTTGAACGTCGAATAAGTCCACTGCGCAGGAATATCGAAAACACTCTTATAAGGATGGGCTGGATTCGCTATGTACGAACAACTCTCAGACTGAGTTTACGAACTCTTGCACGATTGCTCGGTGTCTCCTTAGCTACTATAGCTCAAATTGAAAAAAGAGAACTTGAAGGAAAAGTCACTCTTGAAACTCTTCGCAAAGTAGCTAGAGCGATGGATTGCGAGTTTGTTTATGCTTTTGTGCCAAAAAAAGAAATTCAAACGCTAATTAAAGACCGAGCTTACGAAAAAGCGAGAAAAATTCTTTTGAAAGCAAATACACACATGATTTTGGAAAACCAAAAAGTTGAACGCCCCCTGGAGGAGAGAGTGAAAATGCTAGCGGAAAAATTTATTAAGGAAGGAGACGTTTGGTGACTCGCTTTTTGTTTAAGGATCGAGATGGACAAACCACTCTCCCAAAGGAACTACAAAGTGGTCTCATTCCAAAAACCATAAACACAATGGGTGATCTCGATGAATTTGAAGAGGCGAATATTGCTATTGGTCTTTCGTGGCTCGAAAATTATATTAAAGACGACTATCTGAATTTTGATTTTTGGATCACACTTCACAAGCGACTCTTCAATGAAGTTTGGAGATGGGCTGGTAAGATAAGGCACCATGAATTGGCAAATCCTTATTTTAGTCTTCCTCATCAAATTCGCCCGCAACTCAAGAAACTTGAGGATGACATAAAATACTGGTTTGAATATCAATCATTTTCAAATCAGGAAATCGCAGCTCATTTTCACGAAAAAATAGAAGCGATTCACCCATTTCCAAATGGGAACGGAAGATTCGGAAGGATATTAACCGAGTACATTTGCCAACGAAAAGGACATCAAATTCCTACCTGGGGTGAGATTTTTAGAGAAAATCCGCCCATTAGAAGGTCTACTTACATCGAGTCCTTAAATCATGCTCGCAATACTCATCGTTATGACCTGCTGATACAGTTCATGTTTAACTGAAGGACTCACATGTCCTCTCAATTCAATCCGAATCTCGCAAAAAACCAGGATTTTGCTCTATGAACCGTAAGGGTATAGCAGCAAAGCACGACCAGTAGCCACGGGAAGTAAGTCCACGGAAGTGCCTGAAATCCCATCTGCTCCCCAATGCTCGAAAACGGGAGAAGAATACCCGCAATCGTCACAGCCAGAGTCATAATAGCGAGTGGCCAAGAAGGGCGACTCTGCAAAAATGGGATTTTGTGGGTCCGAATCATATGGACAATTAACGTCTGGGAGGCAAGTCCTTCTATAAACCAGCCCGATTGAAAAAGACTTGCATTCGCCGGCGTATTTGCTTGAAAGACAAACCACAGCACCGCAAATGTCACGTAGTCAAAGAGCGAACTAACCGGACCCATACAGAGCATGAATCGTCCGATATGATCGATCTGCCAACGGCGCGGCTTTTTCAAATATTCCTCATCGACTCGATCAAAAGGAATCGAAGTTTGCGAAAGATCATACAAAAGATTTTGACTCAGAAGCTGCACCGGCAGCATTGGTAGAAATGGCAAAAATAGACTGGCCCCGAGCACGCTCAGTACGTTTCCGAAATTAGAGCTCGCCCCCATCCTGATGTATTTCACGATATTTCCAAAAACCTTCCGACCCTCCAGCACTCCTTCCTCAAGAATAAGCAGATTTTTTTCGAGAAGAATAATATCGGCTGATTCCTTTGCGATATCGACGGCATTCTCCACCGAAATTCCAACGTCTGCGGCTCTCAGGGCAGGAGAATCGTTAATTCCATCACCTAAGAAACCCACCACGTGGCCTTTGCTATGGAGTGCTCGAATGATCCGCTCTTTGTGAGTAGGCGTTAATTTAGCAAATACATGTACACTTTCGACTTTTTCAGCGAGATCTCGATCACTCATGGATTCGATTTCTTGGCCCAGAAGAATTTTGTCGACTGGCATATTGACGTCTTTGCAAACTTTTCTTGCAACGGTGTCGTTGTCCCCAGTCAGGACCTTCACCGCCACACCGTACCGATTAAGCGCTTGAATCGCTGGCGCTGCTGACTCCTTCGGTGGATCCAGAAATGCAATCAAGCCGAGAAAAATCAGGTTCGATTCATCTTCTACCTGATAAGATTTCACAGTCGTCGGGAGATTTTTATAAGCAATAGCAATCACGCGCAGTCCGTCTCTATGCAGAAGGCGGGCTGTCTCCTGAATCATTTCGGAGAGACTTTGACTCAGAGAAAAGATTCGGCCGTTGAGTTCGACTTCGCTACTCACTGCCAAGACTTCCTCGAGCGCGCCTTTGCAGATCAGAAGCTCACGGTTGGATCCCTCGCTGACTACAACAGACATTCTCTTTCTGGCAAAATCGAAGGGAATTTCATCGATCTTAGAATAATTTTTCTCGACTTTAAGGGACTCGCTCATCTCTGCATGTTTGAGAATGGCCTGATCCAGGAGATTCTTGAGTCCAGTCTGATAATAGCTATTTAAATAAGCTAACTTTAAAACATGAGTATCCGGATCTCCGTCAATACCGACATATTTTTCTAGGATCACCTTATCCTGGGTCAACGTACCGGTCTTGTCGGTACAAAGCACATCCATAGCACCAAAGTTCTGAATAGAGTTTAACCGCTTGACTATGACTTTCTTCTTGGACATCGACAAAGCGCCCTTGGCGAGATTTACCGAAATAATCATGGGCAGCATTTCGGGCGTCATGCCCACAGCCACTGCTAGAGAAAACATAAACGCTTCTACCCAGTTGCCTTTTGCCAAACCATTAATAACAAAAACCAAAGGGACCATCACCATCATGAACTTGAGCATCAACCAAGTAAAACGATGAATGCCCTTATCAAAACTGGTTTGTACTCTTTGGCCGACAATGCTTCGTGCGAGGGAACCAAAATAAGTAGTGCGTCCGGTTTTGACAACCAGAGCGACCGCGGTCCCACTAACGACGTTGGTACCCATAAAGCAAAGATTCTTTCTCTGTAGAAAGGTGTCGTTACTGCCATCATTGCTAAATTCGTACGCGCCAGATCCATTACCGTTATTGGGACCCGATATCTTTTCGACCGGAATGGACTCACCCGTAAGTGGTGCCTCGCTTACAAACAAGTCTTTGGAACTGATCAGACGTAAATCCGCGGGGATCATATCTCCCGCCGATAGCTGAACAACATCGCCCGGAACTAAAGTGTCGATAGGAATTTCACGGGCCTGGTTAACAAAGACGGGGAGAATTTTTTGAAATAGCGGGCCATCTTTAATACCATTGGCCCTCGCAGCCTCCATCTGTTCTTCCCAAATAAGCTTGCGATACACAGAAACCGTTGTTTTTACCAGAGCTCGGAGCTTCTCGGCAGCCAGATTCGAGCGATATTCCTGGAAGAAAGTGACAATAACGCTCAAAAGCACCATCGTAGCAATAATTACCGCTGCCGCAAAGTCGGCCGTTGCATACGAGATCGTCGCCAAGATAATCAGCAGAATGATAAATGGATTTTCAAAAGTTTTTAAAAGCTGAATATGCCAGCTCATTTTGTGTTCATGGACAATCGTATTAGATCCATGATTATCGAGTCGGAGCTGCGCATCGTCCCAAGTGAGACCCTGGGCGCTGCTTTTCATTTCATCCAGTGCAGCTCGCACATCCATTTTTGAGATTTCCAAGTAGAACCGCGCAGAGCTGAAATTTGTCTTAGAATCACGGGAATCCCGGGTACCCCAGGAACCTTGGCTCTTCTTGGACTTTCTATCTTTACTTCTACTGCCCGGTGAAAGAAGCCCGATAGTTTCTTCCGTAAAGGAACGCATTAACTTAGTCATGATTATTTTTCCTCCCTTCAGGAGGATGCATTTTCGAAAAAACTGCTTACGAAAGACATCCACCCAATGATTGTCACACTCCTGCTTATGCAGGAACCGAATCACTGAGCGAATAGATGAGACCAGGTTTTCTGGCTAAACCAGAGCAGGCCTGATTAGATCAGAAAGGTGCTCAAGCAAGGGTCACTGCCTAAATAAGAGTTTAGGCTGGTTGATTTTCTATTCTGTTTACCAGGGTCACCGTCCATAAAGGACTTGTCCTCCTATTTAAAGTTTAAAACCTAGCTAGCCCACTTCATGAGCACTTTGGCTTAATAAGTTAAGCTATCAATTGCTTAATTACGCCCATTGAATTCAGAGTCAAGAGAGAAATAATAAAAATGATTACCTTCTTTTCATTTCATACAAGAGATGCGGTAGATCGTAATGAATAATTTCTCCTACACGCTGCATATCCAGTTTCTCTATTACTCGAATAGATTGTTTATTCTGAGGAGCAACTAGGGCAAGAATTCTTGGAACATCCAGACGTTCAAATCCGTATTCCAACACAGCTTGTGCGGCTTCTGACGCGAAGCCAAAACCCCAGTGTTTGAGCAGATAGCGGTAGCCCAGTTCCAACTCTTCTTTGCCGTTGACTAAGTAGGGAGCTATTCCGCAGGTACCCATTAGTTCGCCCGTTGCTTTGCTCAACACCAAAAATTTACCAAGCCCGCGCGTTTCAAAAAGACTCATTCGTTCACGAATTTTGCCCAGCGCTTCTTCCGTGGAATTCACCCAGAAATAACCCGGAATGCTAAAGCAATTAAACCCCACGTCTTTCATCATTATTAAATAATGCGAAAGATCTTCTTCGGCCCAAGATTTGATAGTCAGACGTTCTGTGGTTTTTAGAATTGCCATAGGAACCGATGCTCGTATCACTTCGGATATCGCGTGTAAAGGCCGGGATTCCCGCGCCTGGTGGTAGACAGCATACTATGCGAGAGCAGACATCGTGTCTTTCATAACATTCGCCATCCATGGCGTTATGAATCTCGCATTGTATGCTGTCTACCACCAGGCGCAGGAATTCAAGCCTAACGACTACCTGCAACTTCAGTCGGTCGAACACCCATGGCGCGAAGGTTCATTAAATTCGGAAGATATTTGAGAGGATTTACAGAAGAGAACCCGTTACGAACTTCGAAGTGCAAGTGCGGGCCCGTGACATGCCCAGTCTGACCACTAAATGCTATCTGCTGACCTTTGTAGACGCGTTGACCGCGTTTCACATTGATTTTTGAATTATGGGCGTAGATTGTGGAAAGTTTACCAACATGGCGAATCACAATGAGTTTGCCATAGCCATGAATTCCCTCTTGCGCATAGAGTACGACGCCCGATTGTGCGGCGTAGACAGGCGTTCCAGCACTTGCGCGTAAGTCGAGGCCTTCGTGATATTCACGGCCTCGTTTTCCGAAAGACGATGTAATTTGCGGATCCCTCAGTGGCCATTCTAAATACGCAGGTTTGATTTCCGCGGCATGCCCAGTTCCGACTCCCGCCGTCTCCCGATTTTCCGATCCTGGGCGAAGCCGTCTCTTTTTCTCCGCCACCGTTTCCTGAGGTAACGGCTTTGCCTGTGCTCTTTTTGAAGCATAAGATTTTTCTCTCTTGGTAAGCTTTGCACTACCTCCACCACTGCCGCGAGCACCCATATCGTTTGATTTAGACTGACCAACACTAATCCGATCTAAAAACCCTTTGCGTTGGCTGGGAATCGGCTTTACCTCAGTGACATGCGCCGTCGCACAACCGAACAGTCCGCTCAAAACAAAAAAAGTTGCTAAAACGACACGAAAATCGAGCACAGAAATACGTAGCAGTTTACAGCCCTTCATTTTTTCAATTTAAAATGCTTATCAGCTCCATTGCTTCCTAAGTTCTTTAAGAACTGGGAATCGGTAGAATCCAGTTTCAGAGGAGTCAATGCGGCAAACCCAGTTTCAACGGCAGCGCAGTCCGTATCTACTCCTTTATGATAACCTTTAAGTTTACCGCCGACCCAGAAATAATCTTTGCCGCGGTGGTCCTTTCGTCTCAAAATGCTCCCACTGTAGAATCGAAACCCCTGACGCGCCGGCATAATGCCTTTGATCTCTTTCAATGGTCGATCCGGGACATTCAGATTTAATAAAGTATGTTTAGGAAGGTGCATTTTATCCAGAGCTTTAATGACTCGAACTGCCATTTTGGCAGCAGTGCTATAATGGAGCTCACTCTCAGAAAGCCCCTTACCAAAGTTAACGTTCAGGCTCACAGCCAATGACGGAATTCCCAAAATACAGGCCTCACGCGCCGCAGAAACAGTACCTGAATAATAAACGTCCTGCCCTAAGTTCGCTCCCCGATTAATGCCCGATACCACTACATCCGGGTAACCACCAAGTATATGCCGAATACCAAGATAGACGCAGTCAGCTGGACTGCCCGAAACCGCATAGAAGTGGTCTTCAACGGGAATAACCCGTAATGGTTTGTGTATGGTAAGCGAATGCCCAGTGGTGCTTCGCTCCTCAAGTGGCGCAACAGCCCAAACCTGCCCCAGTTTTTTCAACTCTCGGTACATTTCCCTAAGACCCGGAGCATAAATTCCATCATCGTTTGAAAGCAGTATTCGCATCATTCACCCCCATAACGGTATCCGATGATAGGCACCGCGTTGTATAATCACAGATGACACTCTGCCTATCAAAAAGTCATCGGATACCCTTTAACAGCGGATCTCGCATTCCCGCTTTTTTTTCAAGAGCTGAGTTTCGGGACTCCCCTTCTGGTGTGTTCACACTGGTGTAGGTGCATCGGACTCCTTTGCGCTCAAGAAGGCCCAAAGCTGTAGTGAGAACAGAGTGCGCCAGAAAAATCGATGTTAACGTCGAAAGTGGTCCTATTCGGATAGACTCCGTAACTGGGACTGCCGCATCACCTGTAAAACCGCCGAGATCCACCACCTGATCACAGACTTCAAAAAGCTTTTTCTTTGACGCATGTCTCGACTCGACCTGCTGGCTATGTTCGACGCTGGTGAATGCAATAGTCTGCAATCGTCGGGCTTTCGCTTCCAATGCAAATTCGACGCTGAGCGGGTTAATCCCGGATTGGGAGGCGATCCAGATCATTTCGCCTTCTCGCGGTTCAGCACGATTAAGCATAATGCGCGCAAGATCTATTTGCTTTTCCATCAGGCGCACTAGTGGAGGTCCGGAATGCGGTAAAAGGCTATCTAAAACCAATGGAATCAAAAACGATGGACCGCCAGCGCGATGGTACACTTCCAAGGGCAAAAGTGCAGAGTGTCCACCCCCGAAGATAAACAGGCTTTGCCCTGCCTCTACGTTGGAGACCAGTTGATTTGCTATTTTCTTCAAGAGATCCGCGTTTTTATCAAGAGTCTTCTGGAGATGAGATAATGCCACTTCTGCATACGATCGGATCCCCAGCTCTTCTCCATACTCATTAGTCATCACATAATGAGTTTATCAAAACTTCCGAGCAAATGCTCCATTTTGTGGGCACAAAATTTGTGCATCGGCGCAGCCACCTATTCGGCAGGTCTGCTATCCACTAACGTGCAGTTACCGTAACGGTCAATTCCTTATCTCCCTTTTCTTCATTTACACGTAGAATTGCCAACTTCGCTGACTCGCCAGAATGCCTTTCCAAAGCCGTTTTCATTTCTATTGGATTATCATAGGGAAGATCATCGATTTGCGTAATAAGGTCACCAGCCTTTATACCTGCCTTTTGTGCTCGGGAGCCATCCAATACCTTGGCGATTCTCAAAACTGCTTGGTCACCCTTCCATCGCGATTCCAATTGAAAACCGAATTTTCCGTCTTGAGTAGAATTGCTAACGTGAAACTTACAGTAATCCTTTGGGGTAATATGGAGCTTAGCTAACAAACTATCAAAAAAACCATGTTTCGAGTGGTCTGTTCCGCTCTTTGTCTCAACTAAATCCCCTGCAAAACTGGAAGAAATACTAGACCAAGAAATAACTGAAAAAATTAGAATGAAAATTTGAATATGTCTTGTCATAAATGCAACCTCTACGCTGCAACTAGCATGGCAACTTAGCGGGATCAATGGATTATTTCTACTAGAATATCAAAATAGGAATTGACAAAATATCTCTCAAAAAAGAATCGTTCAACGTCCAACTGCGCTGTTAGCAATATCTGTGGGTGATCCGAAACCTGAACCAGTCAAGTTGACCAGAAAGTTCGGGCCTGTCCACCCAAATCCGGTGACAGCGCCGTACACAACGGAAGTTCCAAATTTCCAACAGCGCGAACTGCTTTGAATCTGAAAAGACATGCCAGCCGCGGAGACTTGTCTATTAATAAGATCGTAGGACACACTGGCCGCCGGCAAGAAATAGTCATTAATGGAAAATGAGATCGAGAGATTTAAGTTAGAGGTCGGTTGTATAATTTTACTAAATGAATATCCAAGACTAATACTTCTATCAAAAGCCAGAACTCTATCGTGAACTCCTCTTTCCATTACATAACCAATACTGGTTGTGATTGTATGGCGGGACGGCGCAGTTCTATTATCAGTGTAATAAGAATAATCCGTCTGAGAACTAAACTGATCGTAATTCAACTTCAACGTCGAATTGAATCGTGCAAAGGGCCTAGGATTGGCCGGATCCAAGGGCTGAGTAAACTCACGAAAATTGATCGCGTGATTTGCAGAAAGCTCGACTGTCGTTTGATAAGTAGGAAAAGCGTCCTTTAAGCTTCCTTTTCTGCGAATCCA
>Ga0207098_10132_pt1 | contig 24741 bp, 19 predicted proteins | sample Alteio_BWMinHeat_84_FD_153548 | JGI IMG/M metagenome (GOLD analysis project Ga0207098, IMG submission 153548) | Enriched cells from forest soil in Barre Woods Harvard Forest LTER site, Petersham, Massachusetts, United States -... | ecosystem: Environmental > Terrestrial > Soil > Temperate forest >...
GCGTCCAGGCAGCGGCGAGTTCAAAGTCAACGGACGTCCTTTTGAAGTGTACTTCGTGACCCCGGCACAACGCGCCAGTGCACGGCAGCCCCTGCAGTCGGCGGATGCTGCCAGCACTTTTAACGTGGTTGCCAGAGTTTCTGGCGGCGGCGTCAACGGCCAGGCGGACGCGGTGAAGCTTGGCATTGCTCGCGCCCTCATGCTGTTTAATGGTGAGCTGCGCAAAAAGCTCAAGAGCGAGGGTTTAGTCACACGTGATTCGCGCGGCAAAGAGCGCAAGAAGTACGGTCAGAAGGGTGCACGAAAGCGGTTCCAGTACAGCAAGCGCTAGATTTCGGTCGCTGGTCGTTCGCGAACGGCAATTGGCTAACGACGAACGACCAAGGACGAACGACGGTTTTAGCTGCAAGCTGACGGCTGAATGCTGACAGCTGGTTTTGAGGAGTTCAATTCTTCCCGGGCCTTGAGCACGGGGACGGGAATGGGAATCCGAAGCAAATTAGTTTTACGCATCGGATGCAAACCAAATGAGGAGGTTGATTGGCTAATATCACCATGAAGGAGTTGCTCGAAGCAGGAGTCCACTTCGGGCACCAGACCAAGCGCTGGAACCCCAGAATGAAGGAATTCATTTTTGGAGAGCGCAACGGCATCTACATTATTGACCTGCAGAAGACGCTGAAGATGTTCAAAGAGGCGTCCAAATTCGTGCAGGACCTGGCCAACGACGGCAAGATCATCCTGTTCGTCGGCACCAAGCGCCAGGCGCAGGACGCGATTGCCGAAGAGGCAACCCGTTGCGGCGGATTTTATGTCAACCAGCGCTGGCTGGGCGGCCTGCTCACCAATTGGGTGACGGTGCAGAAGTCGGTGAAACGGCTGAAGGAACTCGACGTTACGAGCTTCTACCCAAGAAAGAAGTCATTAAGCTGGAGCGCGAACGCAAGCACCTCCAGGCGAACCTGGCGGGCATCAAGAATATGAACCGCCTGCCCGATGCGATTTTCGTGATTGACTCCAACAAAGAGCAGATTGCGGTGAAGGAAGCCCGCAAGCTGGGCATTCCGGTGGTCGCCGTTGTGGACACGAATTGCGATCCCAGCGAAGTGGACTACGTGATTCCAGGCAACGACGACGCGCTGCGAGCCATCCGATTGTTTGCGTCAAAGATTGCGGACTCGGTGGCTGAGGGCGCGCAGTTGATGACCGATAAGCAAGTTGCTGATCTGGCAAGCGCTGCCGGTGCCGCAGCTGCGGCAGCCGAAGCACACGCAGCCGCTGGTTCAGCCGAGGAAACCGTGGACATCAGCGCATCGGACGGAGCCGGAGAAGACATCAGCATGGAAGAGGTCCTTGGGGCGAGCACTCGCAAACAGCCGGCAGCTGCAAAAGAGGCCGGTGAAGATGTGCCTCAGGTCGAGACCCAGACGTATTAAACCGTCGTTGGTCGGCGGTCGTTCGTCGTTGGCTCAAGAGTCGACTTTCCGGCCCGAAGAGGACAAAAAGGGTTTGAAAGGGCATGGCTTCAGGAGCCTGCCCTGAGCGAAAGTTGAAGGGTGCCGGTTAGAGAGCCTAGAAGATCCGGGCTTAGCCCCTGAGGGATTCAGACCCGCGCGGGTCGTCCGGCGCGGGTAAATTTTTGTAGGAAAGATTGTTAGTTGTTGTCCATTCGCTTAACTGCCTGGACCCAACGGCTAACGACCAAGGACTTTCATTCAAATGAGCACATCTACGATGAATATTTCTGCCGCACAAGTGAAAGAGCTCCGGGAAAAAACCGGGGCGCCGATGATGGATTGCAAGCAGGCTCTGACGGAAGCCAAGGGTGATATGGAGCAGGCGGTGGTCGTCCTGCGCAAGAAGGGTGTTTCCGTGGCTGCAAAGAAGGCAACGCGCGTGACCAGCGAAGGTTCGGTGGCCCACTACATCCACGCCGGAGGCAAGATCGGCGTGCTGGTCGAAGTGAACTGCGAGAGCGATTTCGTGGCCCGCACCGAGGACTTCAAGGAACTGGTGCACGACATTGCCATGCACATCGCGGCCAGCGATCCCAAGTACATCCGCAAGGAAGACGTCACCGCGGAAGATTTCGCCCGCGAAAAGGAGATCGCGCTTGCGCGGGCTATTGCCAGTGGTAAGCCTGCGAACATTGCAGAGAAGATGGTCGAAGGCAAGATGGGCAAGTTCTACGAGGAAGTCTGCCTGCTGGAGCAGCCCTTCATCAAGGACCAGACGGTCTCCATTTCGCAGCTCATTGCCACCAAGATCGGCAAGCTGGGCGAGAACATCGCGGTGCGGCGTTTTGCCCGTTTCAAAGTAGGGGAAGCGACCGAAACCATCGCCAAGACCAAGCCCGAGCAAAAAGCTGAGTAATTCATGTAGGGGACAGCCGCCCTTGGCTGTCTCCTATGATTTGCAAAACCTCACTTCCTAACCCACATTTCTTCCCTGGTGCTAGACTGAACTACGGATGAACGCTCCTGTCTTCAAACGCATCCTCCTTAAACTCTCCGGTGAGGCCCTGGCCGCAAACCAGGGTTTTGGTGTTGACCCTTTCCGTATCCACGAAATCGCGGCAGAGCTGGCGGACGTTCATTCGCTCGGCATTCAGATCGCAATCGTAGTAGGCGGGGGGAATTTCTTTCGTGGCGTGGCGGAACAAGCCAAGGAAATGGACCGCGTTTCCGCCGACCAGATGGGCATGCTGGCCACGGTCATCAACGCGCTGGCATTGCAGGATGCGCTGGAAAAACAAAACGTCTATACGCGAGTCCAATCGGCGATCGAAATGAATCAGGTTGCCGAACCTTTCATTCGCCGCCGCGCCATGCGCCATCTGGAAAAAGGACGTGTAGTGATTTTCGCCGGAGGTACGGGCAATCCCTACTTCTCCACCGATACCGCCGCCTCGCTACGCGCCATGGAAATTAAGGCCGACGCCATTCTCAAAGCCACCAAGGTGGACGGCATCTATGACGCAGATCCCATGAAGGTGAAGGATGCCAAGAAATTCACCCAGATTACCTACATGGATGTCCTGAAAAAAGGTCTGAAGGTGATGGATGCAACCGCGATTTCACTCTGCAAGGAAAATAATCTGCCCATCATCATCTTCAACCTGAACCATCGTGGCAACATCCGAAAAGTTGTGACGGGCGAAAAGATCGGCTCGCTGGTCAGCGCTTAGGGTTCTGGCGAGAGATTTGCTGTCTTCGCCAGCATAAAAGCCCTTAACCGCTGAGGACGCTGAGAACTGCCGTGGAGTTCGCGGAGACAACCGGGTCCACTGTGGACTCGTTCTTACCGTTCGTGGTTCCGCAAGGTTTATAATTCACAGTTTTGGTAACTCATACTCAGGGGAGCTGCTAATGGCTCAAGCCGGCATGGCCGCAATTCCGGGCCTTAAAGAAACTTACATCCAACTCAAAACGCGCATGGACAAGGCGGTGGAAGATTTCCGCAAAGCCATGGCTGCTACCCGTACCGGACGCGCCTCAGTACATATGCTCGACTCCGTCCACGTGGAGTACTACGGCGCGCACATGCCCCTCAACCAACTGGCGCAGGTACATGCGCCAGAGCCACAGCTCATCACGGTGCAGCCGTTCGATACCACGGCGCTCCCGGCGATTGAGAAGGCGATTCGAGGCGCGGACATCGGGCTGAACCCGATGAATGACGGCAAAATTATCCGCGTGCCCGTGCCTGCGCTAACCGAAGAGCGCCGCAAAGACATGGTGAAGCACCTGCATAAGGTGCTGGAAGAACACCGCACGGCAATACGCAACGTCCGCCGCGACGGCAATGACGCCATCAAGAAGGCCATGAAGGACAAGAAGATCACCGAGGACGACGAGAAGCGCGCCATGGACGAAATCCAGAAGCTGACGGATGGCGAAATCAAGAAAATGGAAGACATGAGCAAGACCAAAGAAAAAGAAGTCATGGAAATCAAATGACGCGCGCCGGACGGCAGTCCTGCTTTTTTGGTTTAGCTGGTCTGGTAGTTCTGGCAACAATCCTTGTTTCAACCGCTCAGAAGGTCGCCGTGCAGCCGAAAATTGTGGAACAAGCAGAGTTCTGGGTGGTCGGAATTCAGGCCCGCACCACCAACGCCAAAGAAATGTCCGGCCAGGGAGTGATCTCTCAGATGTGGGGCCGGTTCTTCAAAGAGAACATTCCGGACAAGATTCCCAACAAAGTGGATTCGACGATCTACGCCGTTTATAGCGGCTATGCCAGTGACCGCAATGGCGAGTACGACTTCATGATCGGTGCGAAAGTGAATGCCGTGACTGGGGTCCCCGAAGGCATGGTCACCGCAAAAGTGCCTGCCGGGCGATATGCGGTGGTTCCCAGCGCCACCGGGCCTGTGGAGCAGGTTGTGCCTGCGGTGTGGCGACAGGTCTGGGAGATGGAAGATAAGCACACGCTCGGCGGCGTCCGGGCCTATCAGACCGATTTCGAGGTTTATGATCAGCGCAGCCAGGACCCCAAGAACTCTCAAGTGGATCTGTACATCGGCCTGAAGCGATAGCAAGAGGCAATAGACAAAGGGCCTCCGGCCCGTCTAGCCGGGCGGGGACGCCCCGGCCTCCATTTATTCTGGGGTAACTACTGAGCCTCCGCGAACCCCTCTATAATCCAATCAGCATGAAGAATGTGGTCCATGCCGTTTGCTCGCATGATTGCCCGGATGCCTGCGGAGTGTTGATCACGGTCGAAGATGGCCGTGCCACGAAGATTCAGGGCGATCCCGAGCATCCTGTGACCCGGGGCTTTCTGTGCGCGAAAGTGGCCAAGTATCTGGACCGTGTGTACTCTCCTGACCGGGTTTTGTATCCCATGCGGCGGGTCGGACCAAAGGGAGCACAGACCGCGGGCCAGGGCGCCCGCGCCACACGGTCATGGCAACGCATTTCCTGGGATGAGGCTCTGGACGAAATTGCCTCACGCTTCAAGGCAATCAGCGCGGAATTCGGCGGCGAATCGATCCTGCCCTACTCGTTTGCCGGGACCATGGGCGTACTGAATTACGCCTCGATGGATCGCCGCTTTTTCCACCGCCTGGGCGCATCGCAACTGGCACGCAATATCTGCTCCGCAGCGGGCGAAGCAGGACTGGAATCGGTGCTCGGCGTGAAGCTGGGAACGGAGCCCGAACAATTTTCCCATTCGAAATACATCATTGCGTGGGCTGCGAACATTCACGCCACCAACGTACATCTCTGGCCCTTCATCGCCGAAGCCAAACGCCGGGGCGCGAAGTTGGTGGTCATTGATCCTTACCGCACTCGCACCGCGGCTTGTGCGGACTGGTATCTGCCCATCAATCCGGGTACCGACGCCGCTCTCGCGATGGGCATGATGCGGGTGATCATCAATGAAAATTTGCACGACACGGATTACATCAAGCAGCACACGGTAGGATTCGAACAGCTTCGTGAGAAAGTACAAGAATACACTCCGGAGCGCGTGGCCCAGTGGACGGGAATCGCTGCCTCCGACATCGTGAAACTGGCGCACGAGTATGCGACTACTAGACCGGCTGTGATCCGCGTAAATTACGGCATTCAGCGCTCTGAAGGCGGTGGCATGGCTACCCGTGCTGTAGCAATGCTGCCCTGTATCACAGGTTCGTGGAAAGAAGTTGGTGGCGGATTGCAGCTTTCGACCAGCGGATCGTTTGGGTTGAATAAAAACGCGCTCGGCCGCACCGACCTCATGCAGAAGGCCCTGGGCCGGCCCGCACGCACCGTCAATATGGTGGAGTTGGGCCAAGCTCTGAATTCTCTCGGGAATCCTCCGGTAAAGGCTTTGTTCGTCTATAACTCCAATCCAGCCGCGGTTGCCCCAAATCACAATGACGTCGTCCGGGGTTTGCTCCGTCCGGATTTGTTTACCGTGGTCCATGAACAGTTTTTTACCGACACCACCGACTACGCGGACATTGTCTTGCCCGCCACTACGTTTTTCGAGCACAAAGAACTCAATATCGCTTACGGGCATTATTTCCTTCAATTGTCGAAACCTGCCATCGAGCCTTTGGGGGAATGCCGCCCGAACGTAGAAGTATTTCGCGGTTTGGCGGAGCACATGGGTTTTACGGAAGATTGTTTCAAGGAATCAGTTGACGAGATGATTGATGTTGCCCTGGACAGTCCCGACCCCTGGTTGCAAGGAATTGACCGGGAACGTCTGGAACGGGAATCACACGTGCGGCTGAATTTCGGAGAGCAGTTCATGACCAAAGGCCCTGCGGAATCTACTTTCTTTCTTCCCTTTGCCAACGGAAACTTTCGCACTCCGAGTGGCAAGGCAGAGCTATATAGCGAGTCGGTAAAAGCTTTGGGTCTGGATCCGGTAGTGCAGTTTACGCCGCCCGACGAATCCCGTCACAGCAAGCAAGCAAAAGCCTTTCCGCTGGAGATGCTGGCCCGCAAGTCGGATAACTTCCTGAACTCGTCATTTTCTAACTTGCCGGAAATTCAGGCCATGGAAGAATCCGGTCTGCTCGAAATCAGCGTGCCCGATGCGCAGAGCCGCGGCATCCACGACGGTGACGCCGTGCGGGTGTTTAACCGGCGCGGGGACATCACGTTGAAAGCGAAAGTGGACGGTGCGGTACAGCCAGGGGTCGTGTGCGCACGGCTGGAATGGGCAAAGCTGGGCTCGCAAGGCCGAAACATTAACGTGTTGACCTCCGAAAAACTTACCGACCTGGGCAACTCCGCCACGTTTTATTCCGTCTTGGTTGAGGTAGAGCTTTTCCAAACGGCATCCTAAACGGGCGATTAAAGCGCATGTGCTTGGACGGTGTCCACTGCTCTACCGTATAATTGCGGTTTTCCACACTCCCACTGACTGAGGTAGTAGCGATTCTTCGAAGGAATCAGGATAGCCCTGCGGTGCACAAGGGCAGGCACGGTCGCGCAGGGCGAACCCGCGTTTTCATTTCGGGGGCATCCCCTTCATTTGCAGAGCTTTGCCCGACGCCCAACTGGTTCCGATACCTGATGTTCGCAATCATTCTGCTGAGCAGTGGGGCCTGGGCACAACAAAATGTCATTGGGGACGTCGTCGTCCATGGCAACCGCCGCATTCCTGCCGAAACCATCAAAGCCCGGATGTTTACCCACGCCGGGGATGTCTTCGACGAGACCGCCGTGGAGCGCGACTTCAACTCGTTGTGGAATACCGGATACTTCGAGGACATCCGCTTCGAACGGGAAGAGAGCCCCAAGGGATGGATCCTCCACGTTTATGTCAAAGAACGTCCTACCATCCGCGAGATCGAATACGTCGGGTTGAACTCGGTCTCAAAGAGCGATGTGCTTGACCGCTTCAAGGAGCGCAAGGTCGGATTGTCCGTCGAGAGCCAGTACGATCCCACCAAGGTGAAGAAAGCCGAAGTCACTATCAAGCAACTGCTGGGTGAACACGGCCGGCAATTTTCCACGATTCGCACGGAGATTCGGGCAATCCCGCCCAATGCCGTCAGCCTGACCTTTGTGGTGAAAGAAGGACCGAAGGTAAAGGTGGGCAAGATCCGCTTCGAAGGCAACAAACACGTAAACAGCCGGATCCTGCGCAGCGCCATGAAGAATTTGAAGCCCATTGGCGTTCCTCATTCCATCTTCCTGGAAAACCTGTTCGCCAAGACCTACGACGCCACCAAACTGGACGAAGACACGGAGCGCGTCCGCTCAGAGTTCCAGAATCGCGGTTATTTCAAGGTGCTGGTGCAGGAACCGAAGACCAACATCCACGACACCGGCCATCAGGGATTTCATATTCCGCTGATCCAAAAAGGCCCAGGCAAGGCGGTGGACATTACCATGCCCATCGACGAAGGCGAAAAATACAGCCTGGGAGAAATCACTTTCAAGAACAACAAGGCCATCACCAACACCAAAGCGTTACGCGCCTTGTTTCCTATCAAAGACGGCGACACCTTCGACCGCAGCAAGATCGCCAAGGGCCTGGAACAGCTGCAAAAGGCCTACGGCCAGTTCGGCTACATCAACTTCACCTCCATCCCCAACACCACGTTTGATGAGGAGAAGAAACTGGTTTTCCTGGACATTGACGTGGACGAGGGCAAGCAATTCTACGTACGGCGTATTGAATTCCAGGGCAACACGACGACACGCGACAAAGTAATCCGCCGCGAAATTGTTCTGGAAGAAGGCCAGGTCTATAACCAGCAACTCTGGGAAGTCAGCATCCAGCGCCTGAATCAGCTGGGCTTCTTCGACAACTTGAAAGCGGACGACCCCAACGTCACCGAGCGGCACTTGAACGAAAAAGACGGCACGGTGGACCTCACGCTCAAAGTTAAAGAAAAAGGGAAAAACAGCATCGGCTTGAGTGGAGGCGTCAGCGGCCTCTCGGGCACTTTCATTGGGCTCAGCTATAGCACCAACAATTTTCTGGGGCTAGGCGAGACCCTCAGCGTACAGGCGAACATCGGCAATCTGCAACGCAACATTTCGCTGAGCTTCACCGAACCTTATGTGTTCGACCGCCCGCTACAGTTGGGCTTTACCGTGTATGCCACCCGGTTTACCTATGACCAAGCGCGGCAGGCCGCTATTCTCAGCGGTCAGCAGGTCAATCTGCCCTCAGTTCTCCAGCAGAACCTCCAGAACTATACCCAGTCCAGCAAGGGCTTTTCGGTGAGCTTGTCCTACCCGATCCACCGCGGTTTCAAGCGCGTAGGGCTGAGTTATTCGTACGACGATTCTTCCATCATCGCTCTGACCACTGCTTCGCAATCGCTGTTCAACTCCCTGGCGTTCAGCGGCATCAGCGGGCCCAACGCGCTCAACGGGATCATCACCAGCAAGATCGTTCCCAGCTTCACGCTCAACACTTTGGACCGCGCGCTCTATCCCCACAAAGGGAGCAGCCTGTTTACGGGCGCCGAGATCGCAGGCTTGGGCGGAACGGTCAAGAGCGTTCGCCCCATCGTGCAATACAAGCATTGGATTCCGGTGCGCCGGAATGCTTTTGGCTTCAACGTACAAGGTTCGTTTCTCACTGGTTACGGCGGGGTCGTGCCTCCACCGTTCCAGCGCTTCTATGATGGCGGCGAAAATGATTTGCGCGGCTTCGATATCCGTTCTATTTCGCCAGTGGCTTTTCTGCCCAACACCACCGCCATCCAGTTGCGTAACCCGGATGGGTCTGTCGTCCCCAAGAATCCTGGTAATCCCCTGCAAGGGGCCTACACCGTTCCCGTGCCACTCGATCAGATCGTATTCCCCGGCGGTGACCTGAGCCTGGTTACAAATATGGAATACCGCATTACCATCGCCGGACCCGTCGCCGTGGCGCCCTTCGTAGATTTCGGAGTCGAGCCCATCCTGCGAGACTCCCAGTTAAGGGTCAACTCGGGACAGTTCGATTTGATCAACAACACAGTCTTCGGTTGCCCCGCGGTGGACATCGCTTTGAACTGCATCGGAGGCTCAAAGCAAAGTTTCTCGCAGTTCCTGAAGCCGCTGGCCGGCACCAACTGGACGCCCAGAATGTCCACCGGCCTGGAGTTCCAGGTGTTCTTGCCCGTGGTCAATGCCCCATTCCGCGTTTACTGGGCATACAATCCACTGCGCCTGGATACCACCACAAGCGCTCCGGTTCCGATCACGCGGGGCATGTTCCCACCCGGCGCAGCAGGCGACTATACGTTCCAGCTCGCACGGAACCAATTCTCGCCTCCATTCCAGTTGCGGGAGCCACGCAAGACCTTCCGCTTTACGGTGGCCACGACGTTCTAGCTTGGGCGCGGCACTGTAAGATGTGGCCTCGATGTGACCAAGTACGCGAAAGTCCGCATGCAGAGGAAGTGCCTCCAAACGGGCCAGTTCCGGCAGCGTTGACCTCGCGGCGATGCGGGGATTAGGATCTGGTTTTGTGGAGTGGGTCTATGCGTTACGCTATCGCTGGATTTCTCTGGCTGGGCACTTTGGTTGGCATGGCGCAGGTCCAACAGGCGCAGCTACCTCCTACGTTTGACGCAAGGCGGGATGGCGGAACACGGGAAGTCCTCGAGAGTATCGTAATTCCTCCCATTCCTGGTGCGCCTTTCACGGCAACGCTGGCGACCGAGGCGGTCAAATATGCCGCCGATGGCGCGAGCGTGACAAGCGTTAACGAACGGCGCATCGCGCGGGACCAGCAAGGCCGCGTTTACGAAGAACGCTGGTATTTGGTGCCCAAAAGCGGGAACATCAAGTCCACGATGAATTGGATTCAGATTGCTGATCCGAAGCGTCGAACCCTCTACAACTGCAGCACGGAAAGGCAGATTTGTGATCTGCTGGTGTTCGATCCGACGAATGCTCTTTCGGCAATGTCGCCGCGCAAGGGCTCCTCGGGTCCACTCCAGCACGGAGATGGAAATGTGACGTGGGAGGACCTGGGAAACCGAATCATTGCAGGCATCGATACGGCCGGAACTCGCGAAACGACCATCACGCCCGCGGGGGCTTGGGGGAACGACCAACCGCTCACCAGCATGAGCGAATACTGGCATTCGGAAAAGCTCGGAATTAATCTGCTGTCCATTCGCAGCAGCCCATTTTTTGGAAAGCAAACATTCACTATTACCGAGCTCACAGCCGCCGAGCCAGACCCACAGCTTTTCGAACTGCCAGCGGGCTTCAAGATCAACGATCAGCGAAAAAAACCGCAGATTTCGCATTAGCCCACTGCCGGGTCTGGCCGGGTATTCCACTAGGCCTGTTCTTCTCAGCAAGCCCGGTTTGACGCTTTGGTCTCCCTGTTTCTATAATGGAGACGATCCGCGCCCAGAAAATCGAAGTAGGGATGGGGTGGTGTTCACGCTCGACGGTCCAGCGTGAAATGATTTCAGTCTGCCTGCCCCGTATCTGATCGCATTGCGTTGAGGCCTTTCAGGGTGGGACCGGCGTTGTCCGTATGCACGGACCGGAAGCAGAATACCCGGAAAACATCTAAGGAGTTCAAGTAATCCCATGACAAGCAAGTTTGCGCGACTTCTTCTGGCCGTTGTATTGGCTCTCCCTTTCACCTCCTTTGCCCAAACTGCTAGCACCGATCCTGGACTGCCGGCCGCACCCAGCGCCGCGTCGGCTGCCGCAGCAGCGCCCGATGCCGCTGGCGGAGCCACCGGAGCGAAAGTCGGCACGATCAACATTGAGCAGGCCATCTACGCCAGCAACGAAGGCCAGCGGGACTTCGAAGGTCTGAGCAAGAAGCTCGAGCCTAAACAGACCGAACTTAAGAACATGAACGACGAAGTCGAGAGCTTGAAGAAACAGGTGACCGCGCAGGGAGACAAGATGAATGAAGATGCGCGAGCCACCTTGGTCAAGCAAATCGAAGAGAAGCAGAAAAAGCTTGAACGCTCTGTGCAGGATGCCCGCGACGAAGCTCAAACCCAGCAAAGCGAGATCGCCCAACGTATTCTGCAAAAAATGGCTCCCGTCATTGTGAAGTACGCCGGGGACAAGGGCTTCGGTCTGATCCTTGACACGTCGAATCAGTGGCCGCAGGGCCCCGTGCTTTGGGCAGGTCCATCAGTAGATATCACCAAGGCGGTGGTTGACACTTACAACGCACAATCCGGCGTAGCAGCCCCCGTGCGTCCGGCAGGTACTAAACCGGTAGGCGCTGCCACGGGCACTAAACCGGCAGGCACTGCATCGGGCGTGAAGCCTGCGGCTCCGACCAAACCTGCAACTACAGCTCCGGCGCCGAAGTAATTCACGACACCGGCGAGTCCCGAAAAGTTTCCTGAAGGCCGCGAAAATGCGGCCTTTATGTTTTGTCTGAAATCTGGCAGCGTGCGTCCAAACTTAGCCAGTTGGTGTCCTTAGAGAAAGCACTAGAACTCAGGAGGACACCATGTTTGCTGACTCTTTGTTGGACTCTCCCTGGCCCAGCTCCACACGCCGCAGCTGGACCACTCTGGTCGCATTCGCAATCGAGGCGGTTGTTGTGGCTGGGTTAGTCGCCTTGCCGCTGTTCTACACCAACAGTCTGCCGCAGCTCAGGTTGATGTCCGCGCTGCTGGTACCGGCCGTACCCGCGCCGCTGCCGGTCACGCCTGTGGTTACTTCCAGTGGTCACCAGACCGTTCCGACAGCCGGCGTCTGGATCGTGCACCCGTTATCTGTTCACCATGAAATATCAGCCGCTGAAGACTCAGACCTTCCGCCTTCTCTCGAATCGGTTGGAGTACACGCCCCCAGTGGTACCGGTGAAGCGAGTGGCTCGATCTCTGTACTCAACTCATTGGGGACAGGCCACCCAATAGTCGGACCACCTCCTACACCAGTTCACTCCGCGCCGCTTCGTGTCTCCCGCATGATGGAGGGAAATCTTATTGATCGCGTCCAGCCGCAATATCCCTCGCTGGCGAGACAGGCTAGGATCCAGGGAATTGTGGTGTTGCGCGCGGTAATCTCGCGTGATGGCAAGATAGAAAATCTGCAAATTATGAGCGGCCATCCCATGCTGGTGCAAGCCGCGATGGATGCAGTACGGCAGTGGCGCTATCGTCCGTATTACTTGAACAATGAGCCGGTGGAAGTTGAAACCCAGGTGACCGTGAATTTCACGCTCTCGGGAGGTTAGGGGAAGTCACTGACTTTCGACACATCCGAAGACGACTACGGCAGGACTGGGAGCACACGCAGCAATGGTCCGGGAAGATTTCTCCTCCCGGACCATGCAGCACCGCTAGAAGGTGACCCGGCTGATGTCGTTGTTCAGATCCGGCAAGGGCTCCTTTTCGTAGAAGCCCTTAACCAAACTCGAATTGAATGAGGTGTACAACCGGCTGTGACCCACGGACCCTGTGCCGCGCGAGGCGACTCCGAAGCCCAAGTCCTCAAGAAACGCAGAGCCAGGCCCACCCGCAATAATATCCGTCGCATTCAGTACGGATGTAATGCGCTCCTGCGGACCCAGCTTGGTCGAGCCGGGTGCGATCTGGTTCGTCATCACGCGAGTTTGATGAAAATTGGGATCGCCCTCAGTGCTCAGATATACAATGCTCACCGTGCCTGTGGAGCCATCGGTGGCTACGTTGCCAAAGAAGTGGTGCCCCGCCTTAATATCGACTGAGATTGGTTTTGACCAAGTTTTCCCACTGTCGCTGGAAATCGTCAATTTCACTTCGCCGGCGGCACACAGCTGATCTCCACTCCGGGACGTGAACGGACCCGCGCAATCGTCATAGACCAGGAACGTGGTGAAGCCGTTTCCTGGGCCGGGCCGGGTAGCGTGCTTCGGAGTAGTGATCTCAAGAGGAAAGCCGTTGAGGTGCTCCAGAGGAACGCCGGGGAACGCTGACAGAATTTCGTTCGTTACCTTAGCAACGACCGTGGCTTGCGCACAGGCCGGAGGCTTGGGGGCCCCGGCCGGAGTGCAAGTGGTAAAGAACAGGGTTTCGCCAGGTTGCCGCCGGTCCTGAGCCAACAACCCGAAAGACACGGTGATAAGGCCGGTGGGCGTTACATGCACGTCCACACCACCGTAGGGTAGGTTGATTGTGCTAGCGGGTACCGGAATAAGCGCGGGGGCGCCGCAGTTCAGGGAATTGGTACAGGCAACGATTGAAAGAGGAGTTGGATCGTTTCCGTACAGCACATAAACATCGCCCGCTCCCGTGCCCGAACCGTTGGCCCGCTCGTCAACCGCGAGGAAAGGTTCGCCCGCCTCTTCACTGACTGGTAATGAGTCGAGGAAGGCGGGAGGAGTATGCATCCAGCAGGAGGTCGCCTGAGCGGTGGTGTGGGTTCCATTTGGGCACCTTGCCGGATTCAGTAAATCTGCCGCGGAGGCTCTGAACACGCCGATTCCAGCACTATTGCTTCCGGTGCGGCCATCGGCAGCGAAGAAAGCATTGCGGCCACTATCCGCTACTACCAGTGGCCCTCCTCCTTGCGCGCTGGTGCCCACAAAGGTGTCGCCCTGAAATTGGAATGGAGGCAGTCCTCCCTCGAACTGCACGCTGCAATCCGGCGTCGTGGAGCGGTGTACGTAATAGCCACTTCGACTCTGGGCCAGGCCGCGGCTGTCATTTGCCATCTGCACAATCAGATCGTTGTCCATGCTCACGCCGTTCAAGAGAAAATCGATGCTTGTCGCGCTCTGGTCAGTAGCGTTTATCCGCGGCTCCAGATTAAACCGTGTTCCTGTCGGTGCGTTGCAAGGCACAGAGCCGTCCAGAAGCGTTGCAGTGTCGAGCGAAGGAGAAGCACTTGCTCCCCTTTGTAACAGCCGCTCACGAATTGTGGCCGCGCTCGGGCGCTGGCTTTTCCTCTGAGAAGCCATCTGCATCCTCGCCCCTAAGTTGGTTGTCGTGTTTTGGGTCCCCGATTGTTGTGCGCTGAGTACGGTGACGGACGCTAACACGCAGAAGATTGCGGTCAAGCTGATCTTGAGTGTTTTCATTTTCATTTCTCCTAAGAATGCCTTGCTATCCATGCGCTAGTATTCGAAACGCGTCAAAGTGTTGGTGTCGATGGGAAAGGGATGGCCGTTGTAAATCCCGTCCACTGGTGAGTTGTTGAAATGGACATACATCTTGCTCTCCCCGGTCTTGCCCGTTCCGCCCGCAGCCACAGCAATGTGGTCCCCGTATCCACTGAAGAAGGAACCGAAGATTCCAGCGTCATAGAAAGCCGACGTGAGTTGGTGGGGCTTGCTCACTGAAGTTGAACCCGGCAGGATCTGGGCCAGGAAAATCTGGGTCCGCACCTTGTCGGGATCATTTTCTGTCGAGTAGTAAGCAATGTTCACGGTTTGCGTGGAATCATCCAGGGCCATGACGCCATCGAACTGCTGACCTGCGCGGGTGCTCACTTTTTCCGCAGGAGACCAGGTCTCACCGTCGGTGGAATGGGTCACCACCACATCCGCCTTGGGGCAGAGAAATAAGCTTGGGATCGCAGGTACCTCACACACCGCATAGGTCAGGAAGGTGGTGATCGTCTTGCCATCGCTCTCCAGGCGGTTCACGTGGGTAGGACGAGTGTTGTAGATGAGTGCCGTCTCTCCGGCCGAGTCCACCGCTGGATTCTTGGGTTGGGCAGCCACGACGGGCGTCCCACAGGCGGGAGGATTCGGGGCGCCATGCGGTGTGCAGATCACGAACTTGTACTGCAAGACGTCGTTCTGCTTAGAATCGACAGTGAGGTGCTGATAGGAAATCGTTACCTCACCATCAGGCCGCACCTGGATCCAGGGGTTCGCGTTGACGTCGTTCTGTCCAAGGCTAATGAATGTAGGGTTGCCGCATACCAGTCGGCCGTTCGTGCAAGACGAGACGGCGAGCCGATTCTGACCATTGGTGCTGTCCACGTCGGCTACATAAACGTCGCCATTGCCCAGCCCAGTTGTTCGCTGGTCCACAGTCACTACCGGAGTAAACAGGAAAGTGTTAAGAGGGGAAATGTCCACCCCCGCCGCAAAAGGCTCAAAGCATGGTGCAGAGTTTTGAAGCGTACCGTTGGGGCATGTCGTAGTATTCAACAAATCTGCAGCAGTACTCTTTAGCAAGCCGATCTCGCTGAAGTCGGGGCTTTGCGCGAAATAGATGGCAGCAAAGAAGAATGCGTTATGGGCCGGGTCTGCAGCCACTGCAGGACCGTTGTTTGTGCTAGGAAAGAGAGTTTGGTTACCCAGCCCAATCAAGGGCATCCCGCCCTCGACAGCGGCGGTGCAGTTCGAACTGTTCCTGCCAACATAGAAGGCGTCATTAAAAAAGGGAAGGGACTGAGAAACCAGCGGGCGGGCATCCTCTGACGTCCCCACCACCAAATCATTGCCGCCGCCGGATCGATTGGGCAGGAAAGCCAGCGATTGATCGAACTGGCTTAAGAAACTCGCATTTTGGCGCGGTTCCAGGTTAAAGACATGTCCGCTGGGAGCGCACTGGGCGTTGAGACCTTGCCAGCTCAGAACCACCATCAGGACGGGTATGACGAAGATGAGAATTCGAGTTTTCATTAGTTCTTCTCCAAGGGCGTTTAGTGAGTCCAACAGGGCGTAGCTGCTGGTAAATACTGAAGCGCGGCATCATAGATACTTCATGTAAGGCGGTTCTTATGTCACCGTCCTGTCAAACACTTGTAAAAGGTAGGTCTGCAAACGGAAATCGAGATCCAGGGTGACAGTGGACTTCACACGCGGAAGGGATTTGTACCCGAATGCCGGTGGGCTTACATGTGGATCGCCAGGGAGTGGTACGGCAGTAACCTGCGACAGCCACCGGGATCACTATAATCAAGAAAAATGGCTACGACCGAAATCGCCAAGCGCACCGCGACTCGCCCCACTTGGGCGGAAGTGTCTCTGGGAATATTGCAGCAAAACTTTCGTGCGGTACAGCGGCATGTCGGGTCGGCGGTCAATATCTGCGCCATCGTGAAAGCCGATGCCTACGGGCATGGTGCGGTGGAGTGCGCGCGGGCGCTGGAGCACGAAGGAGCGCGCTGGTTCGGCGTGACTTCGCTGGATGAAGCCATCCCTTTGCGCGAGGCCGGAGTGCGTGGCCGCATTTTGCTCATGACTGGTTTTTGGCGCGGCGAAGAGGAAGAAATCGTCCGCCTGAAGCTGACTCCAACGGTCTGGGAAACAGGACAGATCGCGCTGTTTGAAAAAGCTGCCACCGCTCTAGGCGTCGCGGCGCATCCCGTTCACCTGAAAGTTGACACCGGTATGGGGCGGCTGGGAGTAGCGCCCGAAGATCTGCCACAAATATGTTCCGCTTTGAAGTCATCGCCACATCTCATACTAGAAGGGTTGTCCACGCACCTGGCGGCGTCGGAAGTGCTGGACGAACCCTCGGTGCAACGGCAGTTGAAATGCTTTGAAGACGTGCGGCGCTTGTTGCATCAGGAGGGATTCGATCCGCCGTTGCTGCACGCAGCGAACACGGGCGCTGTTATTTCACGCCCCGAATCCTGGAACACCATGGTGCGGCCTGGCATCGCCCTGTACGGATACTTTCTGCCTTTCGAGCGCGCTGGCCGCGAAATCAGCGGTCGAGATTTGCGACTGCAAGTGAAGCCGGCGCTAACCTGGAAGACCCGCATACTTTCCCTCCGCGACATGCGCGCGAATCAGGCCCTCGGCTACGGCGGAATCTATGTGACCAAGGCTCCGGCCCGCATTGCCGTGCTTCCGGTGGGATACGCGGATGGTCTCAACCGCAAGATTTCTTCCCAAGGCCGGGTCATTGTGCGGGAGCACTACGCCCCCATAGTAGGACGGATCTCCATGGATCTGACCCTCGTTGATGTCACTGGGCTGCCGGGAGTTTCCGTCGGCGACGAGGTAGTACTCCTCGGTGCGACCGATGGCTTGTGCGTGGATGCGAGGGAACACGCGGCGCTTGCGGACACAGTTGCCTATGAAATTCTCTGCGGCATTTCCAAGCGTGTGCCACGCCGCCACATCCCGTAAGTGGGCAGATGTCGATTGCCCACTCAGCGCGAAAATTCCTATCTGGCTTTTCTAGAATCCGGACCAGACTCCAGCTTGGCCAGCTTGGAGTAGGATTCACGGATCTTTTCCGTTATTTGCTCGTACTCCTGACGCTCCTCCGGCGTTAAACCCACAAAGGCTTCCCACTTCGTCATCTCAATTTGCCGGTCAAATAACCGGGACAGTTCAGCCGCCACCTGTTGGGCGCTATCCTGAGGCGAAGAAGTTTGGCGTAGATTCCTCATAGGCGAAATAGAGCACGCTACATACCCACATTCAGTTAATACTTACGGCCGGGGGGCAGTTGTCAGGTAGCTGTCAAAAAATTGCCAAATTTGTGATTGCTTCCCAAAACAGCTCGGTATGGTAACCAATGTGTAGGTTACTTACTGGCTGCAGTCCATCTGAGATCCACCGTTTGTGGAGAAAATGCCCCACTGGATGCAGATTGCTGCGGTTCGCTGTCCCGCTCCTGACCGGCTTCCTCCGGTCTGCTATTCTGGAAAATCCATGCCTTCAACCTACGCACACTGGATGTATGACTGGGAAACCCGGCTTACATCTGTGGATAACAATCGTGTTGTGCGCCCGTTGGAGTGGGGTGTCGAGTGGGCGCGGAACTGGCCATGTCGCAATGGTTACGCTCCCGGGCACATTCCGGAAAACGGCGAGAACTACCTGCGGGAATACAACCAGCGCATAGTCGCTTCGAGCGATGAATTCTTCTCCTATAAGAAACCGGAAGATTTTCGTCTGCAACGGTGCGAGATCGAGGTATTCAGCACACGAGCCGTGCCGGATCCGACGCTAGAAGAAAAAGTACAAGGCACTTACGCTGACTTCCTGCGCTTTACCTCACCAGTACACACTCCGTATCCGCAAAACAACCTGGTGAATGCGCGCTGGTTCCCGGCGCGAGGCAAACGTGCAGTAGTGCTTCTACCCCATTGGAATTCCGATGCGCTTGCCTATAACAGTTTGTGTCAAGTGTTCAATCTGCTCGGCATTGCGGTTTTGCGATTGAGTATGCCCTACCACGACATTCGCACGCCATCGGAAATCCAGCGGGCGGACTATGCCGTTTCCGCCAACATCGGCCGCACGCTCGACGCCTGTCGTCAGGCGGTCATTGACGCACGTTGCTGCCTGGACTGGCTGGAGTCGCAAGGCTACAACCGGCTGGGAATCATGGGCACCAGCCTCGGTTCATGCTATTCGTTTCTTGCGGCCGCTCATGACTCGCGTATTCAGGTCGCGGCCTTCAATCACGCCTCCACCTGGGTCGCTGATGTGGTCTGGCATGGTCAGTCCACGCGGCATATCAGGGAAGGAATTGAAGCTCAGATTGATCTGGAACGGCTGCGCGCCTTATGGAGCGGGGTAAGCCCGATGTCTTATTTCGAGCAATTCGCACGCTGGCGAAAGAAGTCGCTGATTATCTACGCGAAGTACGACCTAACCTTCTTGCCGGAACTTTCTCGCGACGCCGTGGATCAGTTCGAGCGGCACGAACTTGACCACAAAGTAGTGGTATTGCCCTGCGGTCATTACACCACTGGAGAAACGCCCTACAAATACATGGACGGCTGGCACCTGGCGTCGTTCATGCGGGGAGCATTCGAGGGGTAGCAGTCAGCAATTGGCACTTAGCATTTGGCCCACGTAGAAATTCTGGAAGGGCCCGACTTTAGTCGTGCCGACAAGTCTGAAAGTGCGTCCGGCTTTAGCCGCTGAGGTTCTTCCTCCCAAGTCACGCCGTAAAAGCTAAATGTCAAGTGCTAAATGCCAAATGCTTGTTTAGAATGGCTTCAAGGTATGCCTATCACTCAATCCCCGCCAGCGAACGAATACCGCAGAGGCGAGTTCACCGTCAGCACCGATCGGCAGCGGCTCGACCTGGATGTCATCCATGGTTACCTGGCCGAGTGCTACTGGGCCAAGGGCATATCCCGCGACTTGGTCGCCCGTTCTATTGAGAACTCATTGTGTTTCGGAGTTTATTCCGAGGGCAAGCAAATCGGATTTGCGCGAGTGATTTCGGATTTCGCAACCTATGCATACATCGCGGACGTGTTTGTGCTGGAAACGTTCCGCGGCCGTGGCCTGGGCAAATGGCTGATGCAATGCATCATGCAGCATCCTGATTTACAGGGCCTGCGGCGCTGGAGTCTGGTCACCCGCGATGCTCATGACCTGTATTCGCAACTTGGGTTCGAGCCTTTGAAGAAGCCGCAGAACTATATGGAGCTCCACCACCCGGATGTTTACCAGCAAACCGGCCAATAGAGATTGATGAAATTTTTCGGAGACTGAGCAAAATGAAAAACGACATGTCGCGCCCGCTCTTTGAAGAAGATCCCGAAGTGGCCATCGCCATTGACAATGAAGCCCGCCGCCAGCATGAAGGCCTGGAGCTGATCGCTTCGGAAAACTTCGTCAGCGAAGCCGTGCTTGAAGCCATGGGCTCGGTGTTCACCAATAAGTATGCGGAGGGCTACCCTGGAAAACGTTACTACGGTGGTTGCGAATTCGCCGATATCGTCGAGAACCTGGCGCGCGATCGTGCTAAACAACTTTTTGGAGCGGAGCACGCCAACGTTCAGCCCCACGCCGGATCACAGGCCAACATGGAAGCCTACTCGGCGGTCATTCAGCCAGGCGATACCATTCTCGGACTGAATCTCGCCCACGGCGGACACCTCACTCACGGGCATCACCTGAATTTCTCGGGCAAGACTTATCGCATCGTCCCCTACGGTGTGACCAAAGAGACAGAAACGATTGACTACGATGATCTGGAAAAGATTGCCGAAAAAGAGCGCCCCAAAATGATCATCGGGGGCGGCAGCGCGTATCCGCGCATCATTGATTTCGCGCGTATGCGGCAGATCGCCGACAAAATCGGCGCGCTCTTCCTGGTGGATATGGCACACTTCGCGGGACTGGTCGCCGGAGGCGCGCATCCCTCGCCCGTTCCTCACGCCCACATTGTGACTTCAACCACGCACAAAACACTGCGCGGGCCGCGCGCGGGCATGATTCTTTGCAAGCAGGAGCTTGCTGCGGCCATAGACAAAGTTGTGTTTCCCGGCATGCAGGGCGGACCGCTGGTGCACATCATCGCCGCCAAGGCCGTGTGTTTCCGCGAAGCCATGCAACCGGATTTCCGCGAGTATGCGCATCAGGTTGTCGCCAATGCGAAAGTATTGGCTGAGACTCTGGCAGCAGAGGGCTTCCGCATCATTTCCGGCGGCACCGACACGCATCTCATGCTGGTGGATGTTTTTTCCAAAGGAATGCTGGGCAGCGAAGCGGAGAAGGCGCTGGATCAGGCCGGTATCACCGTCAACAAGAACGCCATTCCATTCGATACCAATCCGCCCATGAAACCCAGCGGAATTCGTATTGGCACACCAGCGCTCACGACCCGAGGCATGAAGGAAACTGAAATGCGTCAAGTAGGGCGATGGATTGCCGAAGCGTTGCAGCAAAGGTCTGACGCAGGAGTGCTCACGAAGATCCGCAAACAAGTGCTCGGGCTGGCGGAGGCGTTCCCCTTGTACGCAGAGCGTCGCGCCAAGGCCCAAGCTGAGGCCAGGGCGTAGCGGAAGATTCCGTGGTCCTCAAGGATGCTCTCACTTCGGCGACTGATCGCCTGACCGTGGCCCAAGTGGGCTCGCCACGGATGAATGCCGAACTTCTCCTCCGGTTCACACTGAGCTGTGACCGGGCCTACCTTTTCGCCCACCCAGAGCGCGAACTCACCTCTGAAGAACAAGCTCGCTATGATGAAGCGCTGACTCAACGAACTCGAGGAGTCCCTGCCCAATACATTACCGGGCATCAAGAATTCTGGGGCATGGACTTCATCGTCACACCGGCAGTGCTCATCCCGCGTCCAGAAACTGAGCACCTGATTGAGACAGTCCTCAAGCTGAGCGACGAAAAAGACAATGATGGAACTCGGACGTCCTCGCCCGACTCCCGCATCGTTGATGTCGGCACCGGATCTGGCTGCATCGCCATTGCCCTGGCCAAAGAATTTCCCCACGCCGAAATTCACGCCACAGATATTTCCGCAGCCGCGCTCGAAATTGCGCGTGCCAACGCAGCACGACATCAGATCGAGAAACAGATCCAGTTTCACGAAACTGACTTGCTGCGAGGCCTAGCTCCGGACAGTTTTGATTTCGTGGTCTCCAACCCGCCCTACGTAGGTGAATCCGAAGAGGACCAGGTACAACTCGAAGTCCGCAAATTCGAGCCGCGCAACGCGGTCTTCGCCGGCTCCACTGGGATTGAAGTGATCGAGCGTTTGGTCCCCCAGGCGCGAATAGCCCTGAAACCGCAAGGTTGGTTAGTCATCGAGATCAGCGGGACAATCGCAGATCGCGTGCTGCAACTCCTGAGCAAATGGCGGCAGGTGCAGATCACGAACGATTTGCAAGGCATTCCGCGCGTGGTTTCAGCACAAAAACCCTAACTGGTGCGGTGCAGCCCAGGGCCAGTGTCGATGGGCCCGCGCCACACGTTACATTCCTACGACCTATGGTAGTAGTCCGCAGAGCAGGTTACTCTCTTGCCACTCGTTGTCGGACTTGACCCTATGACATCCAAAACGAACACCTTGCGGTATCGGGCCGCACTCACCCTGTTGTGCTTTGCCTTTGTCTCGATCTTCATACATGCGCAGAATCAGAGTGGCTCCCTCCGTGGTGTGGTCCAGGATCCCAGCGGAGGCCGTATCGCCTCCGCGACTATCACAGTGCAGGCTGACGGATCCTCGTTCAAGCGCGAAGTGACCACCGATGCTCATGGAGAATTCCGGCTGAATGAATTGTTGCCTGGCACTTATCACATCGTAGTAAGTGCACCGGGTTTTGCCGAGGCCAGTGCGGAGGTCACCGCTGTGGTCAGCTCGGTGCGCGACGTTGCTGTCACCCTGAAACCATCCGCCGCCACGGAAACTGTAAATGTGCACGCGCAGCCGTCCTCCATCACGACCCAGGCCATCGATCTGGCCAGCGTTGTTCATCAAGCTACCGTCAGTAGCCAGGACTTGCAGACTCTACCTCTCGCTGCCCGCAGCTTTGCCAACATCGCATACCTTGCACCAGGCACTGAGCCAGTCGAGCCGTCTGATCCTACGAAGGCGCGCATTACGGCCGTTTCTACCGGAGGAAGTTCCGGCCTGAACAATGAACTTTCCGTGGACGGAGGCGACAACTCCGACGACTGGATTGGTGGCTTCCTGCAAAATTTCTCGCCGGACGCTATTCAGGAATTTGCCGTTCGCACAGCCAATGAAGATGCGGATACAGGCGGCACCACCGCTGGCTCCGTGGTAATTACTACGCGGCGCGGTACCAACGACTGGCACGGCACAGGCGCCTTCTATGAGCGAGCGGATTCTCTCAACGCGCGTTTTCCGATTGAGAATCCAGCGCCCAATCCCAAGCAGCCGTTTTCCCGCCAGAACTACGTCGCAACTCTAGGTGGCCCCATTAAACGCGACAAACTCTGGCTCTTCGCCTCCTTTGAACATGTTCACGAGAATGCCAGCATTGCATACAGTCCGGTCAGCACGACTGAGTTCAATGCGCTGGCACAGCTCGCCTCGGATGGGTTGATTCCTGGAGTGAGATCCATCGCAGTTCCCAACAGCGTTCCCATCCCGTTCCGTGATTACATTAGTTCGCTGCGTTTCGATTGGGCCCAATCTGCGAAATCGCAGTGGTTCCTGCGCACTTCTTCTGACAGCTATCTGACCCACAATAACCTTGTACAGCAGGCCACGCTGCCCTCGACTGGGCTGACCACGCACAACAACTATTTCAATACCGTGGTCAGCAACACTTATGCTTTCAGCCCCACTTGGCTTGGTACCTTTGTTTTCGACGCCAGCGAATTGCACCTTACTCAAACGCGCAACTCGACGCTCGGATTCGCTCTGCAATTTCCTTTCAGCCTGACTTCGCTGACTGTGTCCGGCTTTGAAACATTTGGCGACAACCAGTTTGCCACCCCCATCACCGCATTTCCCGCGGTCCGCGACCAGCAGAAATATCAGTTCCGCTATGATCTCAGCCGGGCTTCCGGCGATCATTCGTTCAAGTTCGGCGTCAATTTCATTCACGAGCCTGTACTCGGCGGGGTGCTGTCCTCCAATCAGGAAACGCTGTACACCTTTCCCAACGACCCGACGTTCTACACCGCGAGCCCTACGAACCTGGCTCAGTTCCCCGTGGACCTGGCGGCCGGCGCAGCGACTACTCCTGCCGGCGATGGCAACTTCTCGCAGAGCATTCAACGTCTGGGCCTCTATGTGCAGGACTCCTGGCGAGCCTCGCGCCATCTGACGTTCAACTACGGCCTGCGCTATCAGACGACTTTCGGCCTCTTCGACGCCTCGGGGCGCAGCCAGACAGCAAATCCAGTTTTTCTCCTGCTCCCGTTAAACGGAGTTCGGGCTGCAGTTCCTCACGACTATCGCAAACAGTTCGCGCCCCGCCTGGGAATCGCCTACTCACCAGGTGACAGCGGCAAGACGGTCTTTCGTGCTGGCTTCGGACTCTTCTACAACGATCTGGCGCAGACCGGCTGGGCCACTGCATTTCAAGCCGTTAACGGAGGAGTGGACAATAGCCCTCCGGCCTATATTGATCCCAACTACAAGACGCCCTACGCGATCCACGCCACCGGCGGAGTGCAGCATGCCTTCAACGAGAGTTGGACTCTTAGCGCTGATTACACTCACGAACAAGGGAATCACGGTTATCGCGCTTACGGTTTCGCGGAATTCAATCTGTTTAAGTCCGACAATCGATCTTCCTACGACGCGCTGATGTTACGTTTGCAGGGCAACGTTTCCAAGCGTTTCAACATGGTCGCGAACTACACGCTGTCGCGCGCCCAGACCTGGGGCTGTATCCTGGGGGAACTTTTCGACTATGTGAACGGCGTCTGCAATCCGTTCAACGCCTTTGGTCCGGGCGACTACGGTCCCTCTGGCGAAGATGTTCCGCACCGCTTTGTCCTCGCTGGAACGGTGCATGCGCCAGCTGGTTTTGAAGTCACTACGATGTTCCAGGCGGAGAGCGCTCGTCCCTTTACCATTACGACTGCCGACAACAGCGGCCGGATTGCGGTGAATGGAGTCCCCACCAGACTCGACCAATTCCGTGGAACGCCGTATATCCAGATGGACCTGCGGGTCAGCCGCCCGATCAATTTCGGTGACCGCTGGCAAGTAATGCC
>Ga0207098_10133_pt1 | contig 24613 bp, 23 predicted proteins | sample Alteio_BWMinHeat_84_FD_153548 | JGI IMG/M metagenome (GOLD analysis project Ga0207098, IMG submission 153548) | Enriched cells from forest soil in Barre Woods Harvard Forest LTER site, Petersham, Massachusetts, United States -... | ecosystem: Environmental > Terrestrial > Soil > Temperate forest >...
CGACATCTTGGAAGACCTGCTTCCGCGCTCAGGGGCATGGAAACAGGCGGCGCCGCTGCTGATGCCGCATGACGATGTTGCCACCGGTCGACCCATCACACCGTTGCATGGCGGCCACGTTGGCCTCTTATGCACCGCAGGACTGCTCAATGGCGTCTTTGGAGACGGAGAGAACAAGCACATCGCCCGCTGGCGGTCGGTCAAACATGTGACAACCTTTGTTGAAGAGGATGGCGACGCAGAGATTATTCACCGTCGGGAACGCTGGACCAACGAACTCCGCCTGGCCTATGCCGATGGCAGAGTGCTCAAACTCACCGAGTCTCGAGCGAAGAAAGAGGGCGAAGACCATGGAGAATGCACACCTGCGACTCGGGCTGCTTGAGTACGTGCGTATTACGGAAAAGGCCTCGACCCGCATTCGCCTGCGGGTCGACCGTTATATAGGCGAAGATCGCCAGGCGCATCTTCTCAGCGTCTTCGGCAACGATTCCGATTTGGGTGCGATCACGGCGGCCGTCCACGAAAAAGCTACCTTCAACCTGGCCTTTCCCGACGGTACGACAAAAGATGTCACCCTGGGTGAACATGCCTCCTGCTACAAGGGGGTTGTAACTCTGCCAGACCGAAAACATCCTGTGCGCCATCTGCTGGCAGTTTCCGAGGAACTTCATACCAATGGCAGCGCCGGGCGGACAATCTTGTTGCGCTATCGGCGCGAGGAGGCGTGGGCCACGCTAGTGAGCTTCCTGGGTTTGCCTGCCGATCCGTCATGGGCAGATCACATCCTTCAAATCGTCGAGGAAAAGCGCAGAATTGAGGAACTCGACGGCATCGGGTGCCAGCCTGTTTTGATCTCTGCAACGACTGAGGAGATGCTTGAGTGGATTGGTCATGGTCTGCGCTCGCAGCTGCTGGCGTTTCCCGATTCAAACAACCCCATCCGTTGGCCGCGATATTCGATCGATTCCTTGATCCTTCCGGCATGAGGCGATCTTCGACTTTGCCCAAGGGGATGTTGACTAAGCCGGAAATGCCATCTAATATTTAGATGTTAATGGTGAAGCTATGGCACAACGAGCCCTAAAATTAAAGCAAGCAAGCGCCGTCCTTCGAGTTGAGCCGAAAGAATTGCAAAACCTCGTGCAATTTGGCGTGGTCAAGCCGAAGAGGGTGGATGGCACCTATCTCTTTGATAAGGGAACTCTTCTCACCGCGAAAGTGGCGTTTTGTTTGAAGGAATCCCTGGGGACACGCGCAAACGTTCTTTCGAAACTGATCGACGTCTTTCGCGCTTCCGAGAAGGGCCTCCGCATCAAGAATCCGGAGTTCGTGGTCTTTACGTGCCGTTTCTCCGCTGAGGAAGAACCGATCAAGTTGGGAGTTCCTTTTCGATCGCTCGGCGAGCAGATAGACCTGGGCATGAGCAGAGCTGAACTCTATCGCGACATGCCACCCGGGCGGAAGCGCGCGGGATGGAAGAAGGAATTCCTCGAGACTCTTTCTGAGGCGGCCAAGGACATAGGAGAGATCTCCGAAGAAGAGATCCAACGTACGATTCGCGGTTATCGTGAGGAGAGCCGCATCCCGGAGATCACCGTTGCGGCCGAAGTCTAGAAAGCGAAAACAACGCGCCGTAGTAGACACGAACGTTGTGGTGGCAGGCATCTCCGGTTTCCGGGACCAATACATTGCGGGGCTGATCCCGAGCGCGGATTTGCTTCACCGCTGGGCGGACGAGGAGCACTTTGTGTGGCTGTACTCGGAGGATATTCTCGCCGAGTACAAGGAAGTCCTGAAGCGTCTCCATGTTCGTCGCGCGGCGATTGGAGCGCTCATCAATTTCATTCGAGAGCAAGGGGAATCGGTCGAGATTGGTTTCTCGGCCGAAATATCACCCGACCCCAAGGACGATGCATTCTGCATCTGTGCCGAGGAGGGAAGGGCAGACGTCATCTTCACTCTCAACCCTCGAGACTTCCCGCAGAGCCGGCTGAGGGCGAAGGTAATTCAACTTGAACACAAGGGCCGTCGAGGCCGCTGAAGTTTGCTCGAGGCTAGCAAGATCCCAGGCTGTCCACCTCTCTCTTCTATTCCGCTAAAAGCATAGCCGACAGCTTCAGGAGGTATCTCCATGGAGACGACCTTCGACTACCTGCGTCAATTTGGCCCCGCATTGGCCGAGCGCATTCTTGAAACTTATCCTCCATTGCAGAGCACGAAGGACCCCGTCGCTCCGGCACTATCAACTCTTCTGCGCAAGGCACTTCCTGCGCAGGCGCTCGCCATCACCGGAACTGCGAAATATCTGCGCAAGGCTAAGGCCGCCCGCATCGTAGCCGAATGTGGAGCAGGGAAAACGTTCATGGCTTTGGGCACGATCCACCTTCTCTCAGAAGGGCGTCCCAGTTCCACGCTGGTGATGTGCCCCTCACATATCACTCACAAGTGGGCGCGCGAAGTCTTGCTCACTATTCCGCGCGCTCGCACCTTTCTCATCGAGGACATGCGCAACGGCGGCGATCCGAGCCGGCCGCACGGCGTCTGCGAAGTGAAGTTGAGCAAAGGCAGGACAGTGTACGAGGGCAAGCGTCTCACGTTATCCGAAATGCGGCGTATGGGCCGCAAGGATTGGAAGAGGCGCTTGCCCGGACCGACCTTCTTCATTACCGGCAAGGACAAAGCCAAGCTGGGCTACTTCTGGGAGCATGTGTATCTCAAGGCAAAGTCCGGTCCGAATCACGGTGGGGTCGTCAACCCGGATTCCGGCGCAGCCATACTCGACTCCGAAATGCAGAAGCTAACGGCGCTTGACTTCAACGACAAGCTCAAAGTCTCGGAGGCATTGACGGCGCCGAGTGGCGGCACCACCCGCTTCTCTGCGCTTTGGCAGGCTGACCCAGAGCGCATTCAACGCATGGCGCCAATCGAGTTCATCGGTCGCTACATGCGCGGCTGGTTCGATTTCGCCATTGCCGACGAACTGCATCAGCTGGCCGGCGACACGGCGCAAGGCAATGGCCTCGGCGTGCTCGGACGTGCGGCGCAAAGATTGATCGCGCTTACGGGAACCCTCATGGGCGGGTACGCAGACGATCTCTTCAACATCTTTTACCGGATGGAACCTCGCGTGATGGTGCGTGATGGCTTTGCCTACGGAGGTCAAGGCAGGCGCGACTTTCAGGAGCAGTACGGCGTTCTCGAAACGATCGAGAGAGTGGAGGAGGCAGACAACGCCTGTTCCAGGACGACCAAGAAGACGGTTCGGGTGCTCCGGAAACCCGGAGCCTCACCGCTGCTCTTCGGCAAGTTCCTGATGACCACCACGGCGTTTCTGTCGCTGGAGGACATCTCGGACAACCTGCCCCGATACGACGAGAGCGTCATTTCGGTCGATATGGACGACGCCCTTCAGCAAGCCTACGAGCAGCTGGAGGACGATATTCGCTCCGCGATGAAGGCGCAGCGCGGCAACAAGAGCCTGATGAGCATTCTGCTCAACACGCTTCTTCTTTACCCCGATCATCCGTACGATTTCAAGGAGATATGGGCGCGCGCGTTGGATCCGCAGACGAAGGAGTATGTAAAGTTCCTGGTGACTGAACCGGAGAACCTCGCGCGGGAAGCTCTTTATGCGAAAGAGCGCGCTCTGATCTCCGACGTCAAAGAGGAACTGCGGCAGGGAAGGCGTTGCCAAGTCTATGCGACTTACACAGGCGAGAAGGACGTCACTCTGCGCCTGGAGACGGTGTTACGGCAAGAGGGGATCCGTGTCGCCGTCCTGCGCTCGTCAGTTCCAACTGATAAGCGAGAAGATTGGTACGAACGGCAGTTGAAGGCCGGCGTTGAGGTCGTGATCTGCCACCCGAAGTTGGTTGAGACTGGATTGGACCTGCTGGCCTTTCCGACGCTCTACTTTTACGAGACCGGGTACTCGCTGCATACCTTGCGCCAGGCCAGCCGAAGATCGTGGCGCATCGGTCAAAGATTCCCGGTGCGGGTCAAATTCGTCACCTATTCCGGCACGATGCAGGAGACCTGTCTCCGTTTGATGGGCAAGAAGATGCTGGTGGCCCTGATGATGGAGGGCAAGTTCTCCGGCGAAGGGCTGCAGGCGCTCGACACCGACGAAGACCTGATGAGCGCGATGGCGCGGGAACTTGTCGAGAAAGCCGGAGTCGGAGAGACCGCCGATGCGGTATGGCGGGAACTCGAGCAAGAAAGGGAGAAGATTCAGCCACGCCCGGGTGTGGAGGATCCGGAACAAGAAGAAGAACCTGCTCCAATCCTCGACCCGCCTGCGAGGGCAACTCCGCCACCCGTGCCGACAACCTTCGGCATTCATTTGACGGAGCCGCCTCCCGCTATGAAGAAGCGGAAGAAACCGGCGCTCTGGCCAACATCCAAGGAAGCCAATGCGCAGCTCAGTCTTTTCGAATGAGCTGCGCGCAATTGAACACGAGAGGTGAAATCATGAGCGAGGAAAGGGAGAAGGTCCGTTGCCGGAGTTGCGAACTCGTCCAATGGAGCGATCGAGCGCACTGCCGCCGCTGCGGCAGTCCGTTGCCCGAACCGGTCGTGAAGGTTGTCGAGCGAATCGTCGAGAAGGTTGTGATTCGTCATGACCCAGAGTGCCTTGAGAATCTCGAGAAGGCGCGCAGACTGATCCTGGCGGCGACGGAGCGACTGATGCAGCAACCAGTTGAGTCCTTGGCGCCGATCGTGCTCCCCCATGGCCCGCAGAGGGAAGCATTTCCAACGTTGGCCGACGTCGAAAGGGCGGCGATCGTTGCAGCCTACCAGAGATCAAATCGCAAACCTCTCGAAGCTGCCCGGTTGCTTGGAATCGGGAAGACGACGCTTTACCGCAAGCTCAGAGAGATCCGCGAAGACGCAGCTTAGTCATGGTTGTGGATTTGTGTGCGGGACTAAGACGACGTAATCACTTTGCTTGAATTCAGCGCATACATCAAACCCCGAATGAGTGTATGCATTGACGATCGTCACCGCCTATTCTCTGACGACCTTCCGAGGATCTTTGTCATCCCTTAGACCGCCGTACTTGATGTGGCGAACGTGGTTCGTGTCTGTCCATTCCAGAAACTCGAAGTTTGCCACGAGAACCGGCTTCACCCAAACGCACTCGCTCATCTTCGCTGGGGTCAATCCCTGGCCCCATCTGCCGGACTTCGATTCTGGCAAGTTCACGAATGGGCAATCTTTGATGATGAGCGGCCTCAGCTTGGCGAACAGCTCTCCGCGAGTCGCAGGGACCAAGCCGGCCCTGACCCGTGCAGCGTAGATGAGCGAATCCCCACCGTAGAAACCGACGACAAGCGCGTCTACTCCATGACTACCTGGAGTAAAGCCGCCGATGACGAACTCTTGTCCTACGTTGAGCCGCATCTTTGACCATGCCCCGCTCCTTTTCTCCGGCTCGTATCGGGAACTCAGACGCTTGGCAATTACTCCCTCGCCTCCCATCTTTTTGACCGCGGCGACGAATTGATTGACAGGGCCGGGAAAATGCTCTGACCGCTGGACCGTTGCGGAAGGAATGAATGCCGATGGGAGTAGCACGAGGCGTTCGCTCAGCGGCAGATGCTTCACGTCCCGCCACTGATGGAAGAGGACGTCAAAGACGAAGAAGACGACGTTCGTCTCAGCGCTGGAGTTCTGGATCGCATTGAAGCTTGGTTGGCCGGTCTCGTCGAAGGCGACCAACTCCCCATCCAATGCTGTCCCGGCTGTCAGGGCTTCATTGAGAGCGATGAAGAGTGCCGGGAATTTCTTCGATAAGTCTTTACAGTTTCTTGAAAGCAAGTGCAAGCCCCGCACATCTCGAATCGCCTGCCCGCGGTATCCGTCTAGTTTGAGCTCGTAAACCCTTCCGGGACCATCGGGGAGATGATCGACCGGCAGGCACTCCATTGGAGGGGTGAAGGGAATCTCGCGATGGGTGCCCTGAGTCATCCGAAAAGCGCCAGTTGTGGCCCCGGTTCCTCATATTGCACGGGCTCAATCAGGCTGGGATCATTGTTGCGAGTATTCCCGACCGCTTTGCCGACTTTCCACGCTTTCATCTCTTCAGCTGGATAAGGCCTCAACAGGTCAACAGGCAATCTCCCCGGATCGGCGGGAGCCAACCATCGCTCATAATCCTTTGGTGCCAGGATCACGGGCATTCGGTCGTGAATCTGTTCCATCAGTTCGTTTGGGTCAGTGGTGATGATCGTGTAGGTCTCTAGTTCCAGACCCGTTTCCCTGTCCTTCCATCGGTTCCACAAGCCAGCGAACGCAAACAGTGAACCGTCCTGAAGACTGATCGCGTGAGGCTGCTTGATCTTGCTATCGATCTTCTTCCACTCGAAAAACCATTCTGCAGGGACCAGGCAGCGACGGGACTTCCACGCTTCGCGAAATGCAGGACTAGTGGCAATGGCCTCTGCTCTGGCGTTGATCGTGGAAAAGCCAACCTTGGAATCTTTTGCCCAGAACGGAACTAAGCCCCAGCGCATGACGGTCAGTTCCCGTCCTGCGGTGTCCCTGCCCATTCGGACGATGGGCTGCACGCTTTGGGGGGCGATGTTAAATGATGGAGCAAAGTAGGACTCGTCGAAGACATTGTCATCGTGAGTCTCCATCCATTCCGCGATCCTTTGTTTATCGGCCCGCCGTCCGTACCGACCACACATTATTTGACCTTCTTCTGCGCCGCCCAGCGCTTCCGCTGAGCTTCTCCAATCCTCTTTCGAGCCGCAGCACTGAGCTTTCTGCGCTTGGGTAGAAGAGCGGCGGAATCCTTGGTTGATAAGTCTGAAAGCAAGGCACGGGCCTGCGTGAGCCGTGCGATTTCTGAATCAATCGAAGACAAAATACCGGCCAAAGTCATGCTCAAAAGTATACCGATTGCCCCTCGACGGTGCATGCCCGTGAGCAGTGCCAGGTCCCGCACCTCGAATCACCTTCCTGCGACCATTACAAAGGAGAACTGAAAATGAGTGGCCTCAAAGCCGAAGCGCTCCTGCGCGAATTTCACTATAACGGGATTCGCATTCCCGACCCCGGACCAGAACTGACTGTTGAACAGGTTCGCGACCTGCTTACTCCCAACTACCCAGAGATTGCCACGGCGTCGGTATCCGGACCCGAAGCTACCGGCTCAGTGTTGCGCTATACCTTCCGCCGGGCGATTGGAACCAAAGGTTGAACGATGCAATCGAAAGTGACGTCGGCTGCTGACCTCCTGGCACTCTTCGCGGAGAAGGCAACCGCGCCGCCTCCGGAGTCAAGCCAGATACTCGTGAGGCACTTCCAATGCAAAGAGGCTCTCAAAGCCACTCACTGTCTGACCGAAGCGATGGATCGCCACGCCGCAAGCGACGGCCATCCGCTGCCCGCTCCGACCGAACTATTGCCCCCGCTGGGATAACCACACTGGCGCGGGTCTTCACGCAAGCTCTCCCCGCGCTCGGTACAGTGCCAACAACCTACAGCCACGAATTCCGTGCCGAGTTGCTCTACGACCTCTGTGCGGCTTTGGTAAGAGAAGGACTGGGAGGTCCGGAAACATGGCAGAAGTGCGAGGGGAGCGCCTTGGTCTTCGCCCAGCGCGCCATCATGGAGTCGATAGGCGAGGAGCGTTGGAACCTGCTTCAGCGCAACGTCGAGTATCACCTGAGCGTGAGCGACGTAGCCGAACGAGATGGCGAGGACAAGTTACTCGAGAATGGCCGGCTGGCTATGACCATCGAATGCAGCGGGTGCGGATTTCTCAAGATCGGTCCGGCGATCGCGGCTCTCGAAGCGGAGTCACCGGGTCTCGGTGCTGCATTCTACTGGACCCTGACCTACGCGCTCTATCGGGTGATGCGGATCTATAACCACGATGATGCTCTGCAGTATGAGGAGCGGATGCACGAGTATGCCGAGGACGACGAGGAGAATCACGAACAATATGAGTTCCCCGAAGTCGAGAAGGCGCTGCCGGAGTGCATTCAGAAGACCTTAACCTCTGAAGACCATCGCGCATCCACTCGCGACGCGCGGCGGCTTCTTCGTCAGCACCTGAGAGGGAAATACCGCTCCTGGATCGAACGCGTGCGGACGATCGAGCGGCTTTCGCGGTTTCGGCTGCCTACCGACGGTCACCTTCGCGAGGATGGCGGATATGACACGATCCCGCTGCCGTCTCTGCTGGTGGCCTTCAAGGAGCACGACGCTATCGTCGCGTGTTTCGACGAAGAGAGCAACTACATGCTGGAAGGCAGCGCGGAGCCGACCGTGGGTGTGGTCTTTTCCCCACGGAAGCCGGAAGAGGTGCGGCACGCGCTGCGCGTGGTCGCCCGGTTCGTTGTACTTAATTGCGCACTGTTTCAGCTTGTCGAGGAATTGCAGGAATGGGAGAAACGTCATGCAGGTACAGATCTCGATCGGGGAGAACCATCGCTTCGAGCTGCGTGACGCGCTGCTGGTCTACGGAGACCGCCAGCGGAGTTTCGTGACCCGGCATCAGGTGGTCCTTCACAAAGGCGCCCCACCCACACTCGAACCAGCCCAACCCCTTACTCTCGGGTTTCTTGAGTCGCTGGTGCGCTCGCTTATGGGCGGTTCCCCAGCCGAGGTCCTTCCGGAAAACGTGCTCGCCAAGGGTGATCGCATGATCGCCTGGTGGACTGCGGCTTGCCGTCGTCAGATGTTCTATGAGAACTCTGAGCAGAAGGCGGTGCGATTGAATGGCCGCACGTTTCCGCAGCCTCCATTGATCTGGCGAGTCGATAATGGCGACTTGAAGATTCGTGCGCTCGCTGAGAACAAACGTCCGTCCACGGGGACGACGCTGGCGGTCGCTCCGTTCTGGAACCTCTCTGACGACGGCCGCGTCTGCACCGGCACAATGCGCCGCCCAGACAGCGCAACAGTATCCTCGATCCCCAACTGGGAGCAGGGCTTCTATGAGAGCGCTTTTACTCACGCCAATGTCGGCCGCCTGACCCGACACCCAGGAGGGTTTGAAGGCCTTTGGACCGGCCTGGCGGACAAGCGCAAGCCGTTTCCACTCGAAACGCTGATCCGGTTGCCACAAACGCTCGCGCAGTTCGTGCGTGGAGACAGGGGGTAGCATGCGCATCGAGCACACTCTGCCGTCCGATCTGCTGCGCCATCGCGCGGTCCGTGTTCTGATCATTGGCGCAGGCGGAACGGGCAGCGCCGTCGTCATGGGGTTGCCGTATCTGGACCAGGCGATGCGCGTTTGGGGCCATCGCGATGGTCTTGAAGTCGTCATGATGGACGCCGACACGGTCACCGAGACGAACTGCGTCCGACAACCCTTTTCCGCCTCCGACGTCGGCCATAACAAGGCCACTGTCCTGATCAACCGCATCAACATGTTCTGGGGCACGAACTGGTCGGCAATCCCCAGTCACTTCCATGTGCGGTCATTCGACCGGAACCAGGATAGGTGCCCGGATGTGGTGATTGGGTGCGTGGATACACGGGCCGCACGCAAAGCCATCGAGGATTCCTTCTCCCGCGCGCTCAGCCGCACGTGCTATTGGCTCGACCTCGGCAACAATGCCGCAAGCGGGCAGTACATCCTCGGTCAGCCTCTGAATACGCGCAACCGCCGCAAGGCGGAGCGCCTCCGCACGGTAAGTGAGCTATTTCCAGAAATCATCGACGCAGAAGCGGGCGAGGACCCGTTGCCGAGTTGTTCAGCGGTCGAAGCTCTCGACCGGCAGGAGCCGTTCATCAACCAGACTCTTGCCGCCAGCGCGCTGGCTATGCTGGCGCAGCTCTTCAGGTATGGGAAACTGAGCCATCATGGCGCATTCTTCAATGCGAAGTCAGGAATAATGAGCGCATTGCCTGTCAATCCGGCTCTTTGGTCGAAGATGCGGAAGCGCTTTAAGAGCATCCATTCATGCACTATGTGAGTCTCTTGTTATGACACCGGTGTATGGTGAAGTCGTGGAGGCTGTCAATGAAAATGACGCTCGATCCCGACTTGGCTGCGGAAGCAAAAGCAATGGTCGCCTTGGCGTTTCGCAATGGCCCGATCGAGGACCTGCATGCAGGAAGGCAGTGCACAGTTTGCAGCGGCAATCGGGAAATATCCCACATCTCCGATGAAGAGATGAAAGCCATCATGAAGTCGGCGGTCAATACTCTCTATCGCCTGTTGTGGCAGCGAGACTGCGATCCCGTGGCATACAACGAAAATCTGGCGCTGGGCCGGCGCTACACCATGCACTGGGATGATCCGGAACTCAAAAAGCCAACTAGCAAAAGGTCACGCCCGAAATGACCCCTCTCATCAGGAGACACCCATGTTCAAAGAGCTTGCTCCCTACCTGCGCCAGCGCGCCGTCCTGCTGACAGTCACACACATTGAAGATGACCAAATTCGCGTGAACGTCATCCCGAAGAAGCTCAAGGATGGCGAGAACGCTGCCCTCACGACGCCGCTTACGGTGACCGGAACGGCGGACGAGCTTGACAACGACCTGCCCGCGACGCTGGTCAACTTTGTCTCCGCGCACCTGCAACTGAGGAACACACTCGATCGGGCGAAGGCGGAGATGGATGCTGCCGCGAAGACCGCTCAGGCAGAAGCCCGCTCGAAGGCCAAGGCAACGGCAAAGAAAGAACCGCCAAAGCCGGAGACGACTACGCCCACCGATACCCAAAAGCCAGCGCAGCCGGTGAAGGACGAACCTTCGAGGACGGCGAGCCTGTTCGATGTGCCTGCGCCGCCGGCGACTACAGCAAATTCGGCGACTGAATCGGCTGAGGGTGACGAGATTCTGGCAGAATCTACCGAGGATGAACGTGTAGATGAGATTGACGACTTTGACGAGGCCGCTTAAGTGCCAATCCCAGTCGCGTTCGTTAAAGTCACGCTACGGGTTCCGGTTGCGAACCCTCAGTTGTCCGATTAGCCCGTGATCCGGCCAGGTGGCATCGTGGAACGCTGACCGACCCTTCAATGCAAATCCAGCTCAAACAATGCATCAGTGACAAAATTCGCTGATTGACAGTGCGCACGAGAACGAAGATCCGTCGTATGCTCTTGTTGAACGCCTATGCGCAAAGCGGATTGGAAAACATGGGTTCAATGGTACGAGGTGACCGGAGGGCAGCGCGGTACGATTGAAGAATTCAGGGAACTTCTGAAGAAATACAACCGAAGTTCTCTGCTGATCATGTGCGCCCAAGTGAGTGTTGCATTCGCCTATGGTCCAGAGGCCGAAACAACGGCCAGCGACGAGTTGACGAAACTGTGGACCCGTATTCTGTTCACGCCCGACGTAGTTCCGAAGATTGAACGGTTCTACAAGAATGAACGTTTGATCTTCTTTCAAGGGCAATTGCGGTTCATAGCCGCCGAAATACTCCGGCTTGGCCCCGAGACGGACACAAGCCTTCCCCCAATCGAAAATCGTGCGCTTGGCGAAGTTTTGCTGCGCGCTTCGGAACTGATGTATTTCAAGCACGTAAATCAGAAGGACCACTTCGATCAGTTGGCGAATCGAGTTTCGCAGTTCCTTCCGATCTATGAGGTCGATTCGCCCACCGACACTCTCCTCTTACTCTTGCGGTTCTACATATTCATCACCATCAACATCCCTCGTTTGTCGCCGGAGCGACAGCTGTTCAACGTGGACCAAATGTTTCTGGAACGATTCTCAATTAAGCTCAGAACGTTCGCGTTGCTTTTGAAAGCGTTCGAATATCACGCGCTCATGATGCGGTGGGATACGCAGCCGTGGAGAGGATCAGCCGACTGCGGTCTACGCAAATCCACCCTGAAGAATTCGACGGTTCCGGATGATCTTCTCGAGCGCATGTTCGAAGAAGTCTCATTCTCCTGGGACACGCTCAAGCAAGCGAAGGAAGCCATTGGATATGCGGATTTCGACTTCTTGAAGGATCAGCCCTACTTTAGCCATAACGGTGCGCTTTATTGCCTGGATTATGAGTTCGCAATGGGAAAGCTGGAGAGCGCGGCGATATGGCGGATCGTGAGAACCCTCAAGGGAAAGAAGGGAGATGAATATCTTGGCTTCTGGGGCTACGTCTTTGAGGATTACGTCGCGTGGCTCTTTCAGATCTATGCCAATCCGAAGTTCGACACTGTAATCCTCTCGCCACGATATGCGGACGATCCTTCGAAGGAGATCTGCGATACGGTCGTTATCAACGGATCGACTGCGATTCTGATCGAGAGTAAGCTCGCGACCTGTAGATCGTCGATTCGATATTCTGGCAAATTCGAGCTGATGAAGGAATTTCTCGAGGAGAGGCTTGTGAAAGATGTTGGGGTGAACCAGTTGAGGAATGCCATTGATCTTCTGACTGGCTCATCCGTCTCGGTTCCTACCTGGGCGAGGCGCATTACGAAGTTCATTCCGGTAATCGTCACGCGGGATGACATCGGATCGTGCTGGTTCGTAAATGCCTATCTTAATGATCGATTCGAGGAAAATCTGCAGCGTAAGAAGTACCGGCCCCACATAATCACTAAGCTCGTGAGCATGAACATCGGGTCGCTCGAGAAGTGCATGAAGGAGTTGAAGCGTCGATCATTCAGCGAGGTTCTCGAAACCAGAATTCGCGCCAACAAAGACATGATCTGGACGTTCGACAAGGCTTGCAAATATGTCGGTCGCGGACCGGCCCGTGGACTGCCGGAACATGTCGCTGCTCTTGGGCGATTCAGTGAGGAGATGATCGCCGGCCTTGGAATTCACGATTGATACTCAATCAGGTTAAATGCAGAAACGCAGCTCGGACCACGCGCGACCTGACGCGCTTCGTGTCCGCAAGGAACTCCCGGAATGCGGGCGAAATGCGCATTTTAGGTCGCGCAATGAGGGCAAGCACATAGGCGATAGCGACTGTCTCGAAATGAATCCAGGCCACATGGTTGAAGGCGGATTTCACGTAGATTGGCCCGTTGCTCTCTCGGAAATGAGAGTCGTTGTAGTTTGGCCTCGAATGGGCAAATTCGGACAAGCCACTAAAGATACGGCGTACATAGCCGCCTTGCATAGCAATCCCCCTCGCGGCCGAATTCTTGTGTGCAAAGAGGGTATCTTTCACCGTTGACTTCAGATGGGATTCGAGGGATGCCGCTCCGGCAATCAGCCCATCGCAGGCCGTACCGAGACCAAGTTGCAGTTTGCCTTTCGGCCAATCCCGAAACTCCTTCTTCTTTCCGCACACTTCTGCCCAGCACCCAATAGCGACCAACTCTAGCACATTTCTCATTCCGCCTACCGAAAAGCGGTAATACCCCGTGAGGCAGTTGTACAGCGCGGCCTGTATTTCGTCGTTCGCATCTAGCATGACGGGGGACATGCGCTCCCGGTAAGGCGGGAGTCGCGTCGACAAAATCCATTCCGAACTTAGCTCGTCTAATTAGGCAAGAGTTTTTCCGTGGTGATTCGACGTGCGAATGGCAACATCATCCGGCAGCGTCACGATGCTGCGCCAGACCTTTTCCTCAATCGGGTCGGACGGGGGCGGCTGACGATTCTCGGCTAGTCCGAAGTCACTCCGGACAAGAACCTTTCGCCGGGCACGGAAGTCAGTGATGGGAAGATATCGTGGCATCGTCTGAAATCGACAAGTGAATTCTCAGTTCACGATAACAGGGCGATGCGCTCATCCAGCCCACAAAGATGTAACGTAGCGCGTCCCGAGTGAATTGTCCGGGGCAAATGCTCCCCACCTCTTGCCGGTCGCGATACTTGACCAGAAGTTCATTCCGCGAAAAGTTCAAACCAATCGAGGACAATTCCGTGAAACCATCAAAGCTCTATGAGGCGCTTCATGCGCTCATTGGCGAACGTGTGCCCCTGCACATCTGGGGCGCCTGCGGCGTTGGGAAGTCACAGATCGTTTCCCAGGTCGCCAACGATCTCGAGTACGACTTTCTCGACGTGCGAGCCGTGCAACTCGATCCGGTCGACCTGCGCGGCCTTCCTAGAATTGCGGCAGATCAGACGGAGTGGGTGCCTCCGAAGTTTCTCCCGACGACCGGGAAGGGCATCCTCTTCCTCGATGAATTGACTTCTGCGCCGCAGATGACCCAGGCGGGTTGCTATCAGTTGGTGCTCGACCGGAAACTCGGTGAATATACGCTGCCCGATGACTGGGTTGTCATTGCCGCCGGCAATCCGGCGTCGGAACGCGGCGTTCACTTCGCGATGCCTCGCCCATTGCGCAACCGTTTCGTGCATCTGGACCTTGAACCAGATCTTGACGACTGGTGCAGGTGGGCGGTCAAGGCTCAGGTCCGCTCTGAGATCATCGCCTTCCTGCGCTTCAAGCCGGAACTGCTGCATACGTCGGACCCGACGTCTGACGCCAACACCTGGCCAACGCCACGTTCCTGGGAGATGGCCTCGCAGGTACTTTGTGGCATCGCCCGCCGCCAGAAGACGAAGCTTCTTTCGGGAACCAGCGAATTTGAGGCGCAGCTCCTGGATGGAACCGTGGGACCGGCAGCGGCCTCGGAGCTTGTCGCTTTCCTCCGATTGTTCCGCCAGCTTCCGTCGATCGACGAAATCCTGCTGAATCCTGCGACGGCAACAGTCCCCGAGGAGCCGTCCGCGCAAATCGCCATCGCTACCGCCCTTGGCAGAGTGTTGAGTGACAGCTCAGTAGGCAGAGGTCTCGCGTATCTCGACCGGATGCCGACCGAGATGCGCGTGATGGCCGTGCGCGATGCGGCAGCGCGGGACACAGCGATTACCCATACCCCGGAGTTCGTTCGCTTCGGGGTGGAATACCGGGAGGTCATCCAATGATTACGGAAAGGGCAATGCTCGCCGCCGTCCACATCAGCATCTGGACCGCTGTCAAACACGACCGAAGGGTCAGCCGCGATGTGGCGGATCAACACGGGGCGCACCAAGGCGCGGGCCGCTATAACAAACAGCTGTTGCGCGGTGCGGACAAGCTGGACGAACTTCGCGTGCTCGCCGGTCAGATCCGGCAATACTTCTACAAGATCACCCTGCCCTGGTCGGACGAAGGATTTCGACTCTTGCCGGCGAACTTCTATTTCGATCTTATGGCGCGGATGCGTGAGTTCGAAGCAAGCTTCGGACAGGGAGTCGATAGTTTTCTTCGCGTCTATCCGCAATACATAGAGCAGGTAAGGCCGGAGTTGAACGGCCTCTTCCGGGAGGAAGACTACCCGGTCGCGGAAAAGCTGCGGACGAAGTTTGGCCTGAAGGTGGAAATCCTGCCCATCCCTACCGGTGCGGACTTCCGCGTTCAGATGTCGGCCGAAGAACAGGAGCGGGTCTCGCGCGAGATTGATGCGAATGTCCGCGAGTCGCTGACACGCGGGACCGAGGACTTGTGGAGGCGGGTTCGGGAAGCAGTCGCGCACATGGTCGACCGGCTGAACGAACCGGAGTCGCGCTTTCACGGATCGCTGGTCACCAATGTGCTCGACATTGTTGAGATATTGCCCCGACTCAACGTCAATGGCGATGCTGACCTGAACCGCTTCGCGGACCAGATCAAACAACGGCTTTGCAACTATTCTGCGCAGGACCTGAAGAAACACGATCTCCTGCGCGTCACGACAGCGGCCGACGCTGCCAACATCGTCGCCCAGATGGACGACGTGTTGCGCGGCCGAGAAGCGGCGGAAAACGTGATTGGCCCGACTGCCGACGACATCTTCACCCGCATGTCCGCGTTTATGGAGGCGCCCGCAGCCGCATGAGAATTGAGACGCCGATCTCGCGTCGGATTCAGAAAGCGCGCACCGCTTTGGTGCTCGACCATCCCTTCTTCGGTTCGCTTCTGTTTCGATTGAAGGATCGCGAATGCCGGTCAATTCAAACTATGGCCACGGACGGGGTGTCGCTTTTTTACAACCCCGATTTTGTTGAGACGCTCAACGCGGCGACCCTAGCCGGAACGCTGGCTCATGAGGTCATGCATCCGGCGCTGCACCATCATGTGCGGCGCTCGGGACGCGATCCAAAGCGATGGAATGTGGCATGCGATTTCGCCATCAACCCCTTGCTCGTTGATGCGGGACTGAGCCTGCCCGACGGGGTCCTTCTCGATGATCGCTTTCGCGCAATGAGTGCGGAGCAGATCTACAACCTCCTTGAAACGGAAACCGAGCAAGATTCCGGAAGTAACGATGAAGAGAATGAGTCAGATGGGCTTGGTTCGAACGCAGAGCAGCCGGCTGCCGGCAAAAGGGATGCACCGTCCGCTCCCATTACCGAAGGCGGAATCGGCCAGGTCCTCGATGTGCCTGGGCCCGACGAGGAAACTCCGACCATTGAGGAACAGGCCCGGGAGTGGGACATAGCAGTCAACCAGGCGACGACAGTGGCCAGACACGCGGGCAAGGTTCCAGCCGGCCTCAGGCGGACCGTCGAAGGGGCGGCGGAGGCTGCGGTCGACTGGCGCGAACTTCTGCGGCGGCACTGGTCCGACACTATCGCAGCGGACTATAGCTGGATGCGCCCCAACCGCCGCCACCTCTGGACAGGGCTCTATCTGCCGGGAGTGGTACGAGATGGTGTGGGCGAGGTCGCGATCGCCGTCGACTGCTCTGGCTCAGTGAGCGCGCGTCAACTGCGGCGATTTAAAGCCGAAGTGCGTTCGATTCTTGAAGGCCAACGTCCGGAGCGCGTTTACGTTCTCTACTTCGACGCAGTGGTTCAAAAGGTGGAGACCTATGAAGCCGGACAACGCATTGACCTTAATCCGGTGGGTGGTGGAGGTACAGAGTTCGGGCCGTGTTTCGAGTGGCTCGATGAGAGAGGCATCCGGCCACAGGCCCTGGTATTCCTGACTGACCTCTACGGATCATTCCCGCCTTGCGCTCCAGGATATCCCGTCCTGTGGGCTTCTACCGGAAGCCAGAAGGCTCCGTTCGGCGAGGTCATTCCCATGCAGGCGGCCTGACCCTAAGATTGTGTCGACTCTTGCAGGTTCTGTTTCCCCCCAATAACCGAAATTCAATTCACGCTCGCGCGTTCTGCGTGGCGACGGAGGCTCTTTGTGTATCAGACGTACCGCATTTTTACGGACGGCTCGGCCATCGGCAATCCAGGACCCGGAGGTTGGGGCGTGGTTCTGATGCAGGGACCTAAACGCTGGGAGTTGTCCGGCGCGTCGCCCTGGACAACTGTATCGGAAATGGAACTGGCGGCCGCAATTCAAGCGCTGCGAACGCTTCCCGACCGAGCGCAGATCGAACTGCACTCAGATTCCGAATACCTGATCTATGGGATGCGCACGTTCGTCTTCCGCTGGCAACGGCAGGGGTGGCGGAACCGGCGGGGCACCAGACTGCGGTATCGCCAGCTCTGGGCCGAACTGCTTTCGCTGGATGCGCGGCTCCGCATTCGTTGGATCTGGCTCAGAGGCCATAGCGGCCATCGGGACCAGACCCGGGCTGACGCGCTGGCATACCAAGCCGCCCACGCATTGTGGGTAAGTCAGAAGGCCGCGGCTTGAGCGATGGTCAAGAATTCACGACTGTCCTGAAGGAGATACAGGAATGGCATCAATAGCGGAAGCAAATTCACTTTTTGAAATAGACATGGAACTCGACAGTTTGTTGGAACAGATCGAGGAGCAGGTTGAGTCTGAAGGTCAACCCGCGGAAGACCTCGTGGCCCGCTTCCAAATGTTCTGCGAGGCGCATGGCGAGAAGGTCGACAGGATCGGACGTTTTGTGCGCATGATGGAGGCCCGTGAACAGTTCTGCCGGTCCGAAGCCGCGCGCTTGAGTGAACCCGCCCGTGCCGCCGCTGGCAAAGTCGACCGCGCTAAAAACATGGTCCTCTACTACCTGCTGAGCCGGGATCTCAAGAAGATCGAAGGACATCAGATCACACTCCGTGTACAGAAGAACAGCCAGGATTCGGTGCGAATTACCGACGAAGCCGCAGTGCCGAAGTCCTATTGCAGGATTGATGCGCGGATTGATGGGGTTATCTGGGAAACGGTTCTTGCGCTTCTCCCAGACGAGCTTTCAAAAGCCCTGGAGTTTTCGGTTCAGGCGACGCGACCGAATGCTGATGCAATCAGAACGGCAGTGATGCAAAACGAACAAGTGCCTGGCGCCGAAGTACGGCGCGGATCACATCTCAGGGTGGCTTGAAGGCAGCATGGGAGTGTCGTGTTTTCGCCTCCTGTCTTGGTAATCCCTGAATCCGCGATCAATAACACCCCTCAAATACCATATAAAACGAGATCTCCCGCACCCTGTGCACTGATTGTGTCCGTCCCTGCCTGGAGGTCACTCATTCCCTAGAAAGCATAACAAACCCACGTTGAACTGCTGATGAGCCTCAGCAAGTCGGCACCAATGCGATTCGTCTTGATAACAGATTTTATCAAGACTAAGATGCGCCGATGAATCAGACCAAAACACCCATCAAGGCGGCTATCAAGACACGACTGCTCACCGCGGCCGAGTTTCAGCGCTTGGCCGAGGTTCCGCCCGAAGCCGAATGGTTTCGTAACATCCGCAGCCCCGCCACGAAGCGCGCCTACGAGAACGCGATCAAGGATTTCATGACGTTTACCGGCATCAAGCGGCCGGCAGAATTCCGCGACGTGACACGCGCGCATGTCATCGCCTGGCGCGACGATCTTGGCGACCGACTTGGTGACCGGACGTTAATCGGCGCGAGCATCCGGCACCGGCTCGCCGCACTGTCGTCGCTGTTTCAGTACCTCTGCGACAAGAATACGGTCACCCACAATCCTGTCAAGGGTGTGAAGCGGCCAAAAGTAGAGAGCGACGTCGGCAAAACCCCGGCGATCGCCGATCATCAGGCGCGCAAGCTGCTGGTGGCGCCAGCCGAGAAATCGCTGAAGGGCATACGGGACCGTGCCATTCTGGCCACCCTGCTCTATCACGCACTCCGGCGCGAGGAACTGTGCAAGCTCACCGTCAGAGACTTCAAACATGAACGAAGTGGCGTGGCCCATCTGAAGGTGTCCGGTAAGGGCGAAAAGACGCGGTATGTGCCGCTCCATGGAGTGGCCCACGATCTGATCTCTGAGTACCTAAACAAAGCCGGACATGGGGCAGACAATGCCGGCGCACTTTTTCGACCGTTCCGCAACAGCCGCAAAGGGGGCAATAGGAAGAAGGCAATCACTCCTGACGGCGTATACAAACTGGTAAAGAAGTATTCGGCGCTCCTGGGCTTCGAAATTGGCGCTCACGCCTTACGGGCGACAGCGGCAACGAATGCACTCGACCACAAAGCCGACATTGCCAAGGTCCAGGAGTGGCTCGGCCATGCCAACATTGCCACGACTCGAATCTACGACCACCGCAAAACCCGACCGGAGGATAGCCCGACCTTTAAGATAAGCTACTAATCTTGACGACCCCAAAGTGACATCTTCCCAAAGGTTGTTAACCACTGCACCACTCCCAACAGGGGTACGCCGCATCTTCGACGTGGCACGCTGTCTGGCGCGCCATTGCCGGGCAACAGGGCAACAGCCTTCTCATACACTTCGTCTTTTGGCGAAGAGATCTTTAAAACAATCCACGCTATGGCACTGTTTGGCCTGCGTTGTAATTCCGAGCCAAACCATAGTGGGATTGCATCGGGTTAAGGACTGCGGAGGACCCGTCAAGAATGCATCTCTACTTACCTTCGATCAGCTGGATTCCGGTAGTTGGATACCGGCGGCATCTGCTTCAGCTTTCAGCTTAGAGAAAAGATGATCAACTTTTGTCTTCATGTCATCACTCAGACGGGTGATGGCGCAGGTTGCTTTCGCTAGCTCGTTGGTGAATTGACTAACTAGGACCCTGCGAGACAATTCAAGCTCTTGCACACTCGTGTCACGAAGAACGTCTGCACGCTGACCGGATTTGACGACTTGCCGAACGTCCGCCTCGAGTGAATGAAGAGTAAAGCTATATTCGCTCAGGAAACCTTGGATCTTTGTTAGGCGTTCTTTCAAGGGCTCCTTCGACATGCGACTGTATGCGTCTAGTTCCGAGCGCACAAATGTCTCAGCAGTTTGAAACCAATCATCAACCAAAGTGCGCATGATATCGGTCTTCGTAGGCCAAAGCTTTGAGAGGCGGGTCGGCCTCAATTGTCGCCCAACCACGAGACGTTCCATCCGCAAGCCCGCTAGCAGTTCATCCAAACGAGACGGGAAGGCAATTGCCATCGACTCCACCGATGTGTTGTATTGAGTTTTCGCCTCTTCCAGATCCTCCTGGAGTCTGCTCAAGATTCGCTCTCTGTCCTTCTGGAAGGCGCGATCGCATTCTTGCTTAAGATGGTCAAGGTCAGCCTTCGCAAGGTCAATTCTCCTTTGAACCTCGGCGTTTGCTTCTGGGACAGCCTCCAGGTACTCCTTAAGAGCTGCTTCAAAGCGAGCGGTTCGAATCTTCGAGGCGCCCACCTTCGCTAAGATCGCGGCGATAATTGCACCAGTGACTGCGCCAGCCCCCGCTCCTATGGGGCCAACGGTTAATCCGATTAAAGCGCCACCCTTTGTGGCTGCAATTACACCGAGCTTTGTCCCTACAATTGCGCCAATACTAACCGTGCCAGCATCGACCGCGATGTTAATTAGCACACGATACGGCGATGTTTTGTCATCGAGAAGAAGCCTAAGCTCGCGGTAACTAGAAAAAAGCACCGTGAAGATTGGGAGATGGGCTCCAGCGATCAGACCTCCGTGTAAGAGCGCTTCATGTAAGACGTCAAGGTTCAGGTGCGGCATCTTAGACAGTAACGAGGCCAGCTCATGTGTCACGGGCTGGATGATTCCGTGAAGCATGGGACCGTTGTCAATCGCGATGCCAACAAGCTGTTTTGCAAGGAAAACGGTGATTGAAATCAACCACGCATCTTGCCCGTGTTCAGCAGCAAGGATGAGGTTCTGGCCTATAAACACTCCGAACGAGTCAAAACCGGCTACAAAGTCGATTACTTGCTCGCTGATGCGATGTATGGTTTCGGTATCCAAGTGCGAGAATTTAGCGAAATCCGGCAAAGCCTCTATCAGGCCATCCGTCCCTGATGCCACGACCGACACTTTGGCGATCCAGTATTCCTTCGTTGCCGCCGGCGTATTTCGGAGATCGAACGAGGTGTTCATAGTTCCACAAGCTTCAGGGACGGGGGGGGAATCGGTGTTGATTTCAACCCACGCCTGCAAGCTGTGTTTCGATCCCGATCGCCAGCTCAGGCGATTGCTTGGAGGTAGCTTGTCTCTAAGGTCCTGCTCGAGTTTCCGCACCTGCAGCTGGCGAGCCAACGCAAATAGGAGAGCACCCAGAAGAGCGACTAGAGACACGATTAGCAACATCATGATTTCCTCTCGAGTGTCGGGCTTGGAGAAGAAGCCTGTCGGGACCGCCGGGGGCCGAACTGAGGCTGCGGTAATTGAAACCCCTAATCTCATCCCATTTTCGAGATTGATGAGATCGCAAATCATAAACAGGTTAGCATCAGGTGACGCCACGGCTCCGGGGACTTTTCGAAATCGACTGACGTCTGCAAATCAAGCCCGGTGTTTAGTCTGCCATGCGTGCCGCGCACGGTTCCGGAGTCCTAACTCAGCCTCTTCTGGAATCTGGGAGCCATTGTTTGCCACCTCCGCCTTCGTCTCCTGCATCCGTCTGAACGCCAAAGAGCCAGGCGTGCCTACAAGGCCTTTGTCGGAACCAAACTGATTCGGCGGACGATAGGCGGATCATGTATACTCGTGTTCCGCTTCGGGCTTGGAGGGGGCATGCGAAATCGATGGCGCATCCTCGCGGCAATAGCACTCGGGATCGCCGCTCTTCTTTGGGGACTTTCATATTCCACGAAGTTGAATGCCTCGCTGCAGGGGTTGCTGCGCAAACCACAGGCGATCATCTTGGCGGATCGAACGAAAACGGAATGGCAGGCGCTCAGTGCGACGAAGCTTCTGCTTGACCAGGGGCAAACTCCAACTACTGCGCAGACGGCTATTTTTATCAATGCTGCGAAAGTGCAAGAGTTCACCAAGCGATTCGAGGGCCTTGAAGCTCATTTCGTCGGCAGCCGTTCGGCTCTTTCGGGCAGCACAATCACGGTCAAGCAGTTTTCGGTGAAGTCAAGTTTGGGATCGCTGGATGCGGTAGTCAGCTTGACTGGATACTCCCCCGAACTCGGACTCACCCTGGGCGTTCAAGTAGAGGCGGTCGCACGATACGAGGGCACTTCGCCGGTTGGAACGACACTTCCTCACCAGACGCGACCCATTTCCCTGCCCATCGCGAAATTTAAATGGATACCTTTAGCAATTAGACCTGCAGTTAATTGGGGGCCGTTGAATGTGCGGGCAAACGGATTTGCTTCAGCTCTCCTTGCTCAGACGGCCGAGTTTTTTGCTAAGCCCGAGAACTTCGTCACTTACGTTTCAATGGCGGCACCACTTTCGACCGAATTGGGATTGGAGCACCCCGAGGAACAGACCATCCCCATTTCAGGGGCGCTGGGGTCGATGACCGTTACAGAATCGATGCCCCCCTACAAGCTAGATTCAGGTATCGTCGATGCCGCTCCAATTTTTACTGACTATGGAATTTGGCTGATACTGAGGCATGAGACCGGCAACACCGCTTTGCCGTCTCCTCCGGAAGCACCTAACGCATCGACTGATGCGCTTCAACGACAAATCTCCGTGATGAGAGCCGCGATTGCCCCATTGCTTACTTCCGCGAACCCTGGACAAGTCGATTTTCGGGTTTTCGTCAATTCGAGCGTTTTCAATCAGGCAATTACTGCGCTCAATGGAATCCCCGCACCCAACAGGACCGCAACGTTTCAGGTGACCGGACACCAAGGGAAACTGGCGGAGACGACGCTCCATGACGATGTACTCGGAAGCATAAATGCCTACGCCCAAATTGCCTCCGATTCCGACACTCATGCAACCGTAAGTGTTGGCAATTTTAGCGGAGGCTGGACGAAGAATGGGCTGTCCCTCTCGACACCCGTCGACGCGCATCTTAATGCGTCAGTTCATTTTCATGTTACGCCCCCAATTTCCGGCGGCTTCGGAACGACAATCGGCATCGTGGGGGGCGCTTCCCAAACGATTTCGATCACTGCCGCCCCAAAGGTTTTCGACGGCAACGGCGTTAGTAGCATCGGCATAGTACCAACTGTCGCCTGCACTCAGATACCCATTTCCGCCATGACAGACGGTGTTTTGAAGGTTGATTTTGGGTGGATGAACGTGCCATCTGTTGGCGTAAAGATGTCGATCCCCGTTTTCAATCGACCTCAGACACCGGCCAGCCTTCTTGATTCGAGGCCTATATTTGTTTCACTTTTACCACCCGACGAAAAAGGTCGAATCCATTGGGACCATCCTGCACCCTATTGGAAGCTGATTATTACACCGAGCAACCTAGTGACGACTGACTCGGGAATACGATTCGACGGATCGATTAGTGCTATTGACCTGCCTCAACCATCCACGGAAGAGGGGCTCCAAAAAGCTCGGCTCGCGGTTGACCAAGAAACCAGCTCAGTTGAGGAAAAGGTCGGAGCATTGATGCGCGCAAACTTGGCGGCCTCAACCCAGTGCCCGGCTCCAGACGACTTCCAGTTGATTGTGGGCCCACTGCAAATCGGCCCTAACAATGAGGTGGTTAAGTTTCTCACCCACGCCGTCAATGACATCGTAAGCGGCCCCGGTGAATCCAACGACTTAGTGAAAGCTGGATATTACGCGGGAAGCGTCCTGAAACAACTCGATCCGACGAGTGCTCTTGGACGGGAGTTTCTGGATCAATCCCGGAGCGCGGCGAAAAATGCGTTTGGAGAAAAGTCGGTAGTTTACACTGCAGTGGACCATGTCGATCAAGAGGTTACTAACGTGCTGACTAATCCCGCTAAGGCTGCGCTCGACCTGCCGAGCGATGTGGTCCGGTCGGTGGGCACCTTCGGCAATCAGGCTCAGCAAGCCTTATCTGACGGTCAGAAGGCGGTTGCGAACATCGCTCCAGGCTCCAATATTCACGGACAGGTTGGACCCGGTGGTGTAAACATCGGTGCTGGCAATACCAGCGTCTGCATTGGGTGTGGTGGAGTTCACGTGACCGTTGCGGGCGTTCATATATTCTAGACGACTCAAATGTACGATCGATTATCGAAGCCTATGACTTTTCGGAGACACGGTTGTTTGTAATTTCCCTTTGTTGCCCGTAGCTCATTCCCAAGAGAGGGGATTGGATTGTACCCTCTACTGCGACTCGTCCTCAGCGTAAATGGGCCCGGTAGCAGGTTGCGGGGGGAACTCCGGCACTACTCCAGACTCCCACCTGGCTCACGGCAGGCAGCTCAGGTTCCATTAGGGCTGAACACCTCGGTCTGGCCCAGAGAAAGAACTGACTTGATCCAGATCCAAAAGACCGGACTGTCACATGCCGGCGGTGGTTGACTAGTGACTAGATGGCCAAACGGCCGATTGGAATATGGAACCCCCTTGCCAGTCGCTTCGCGTTTCGCCTGCCACCAACGAAACTTGTTACTTGTTCCGGGCGCCGCGGGAGTTGAATCTCACGGCAAATAGGATCGCGCATGAT
>Ga0207098_10131_pt1 | contig 24531 bp, 20 predicted proteins | sample Alteio_BWMinHeat_84_FD_153548 | JGI IMG/M metagenome (GOLD analysis project Ga0207098, IMG submission 153548) | Enriched cells from forest soil in Barre Woods Harvard Forest LTER site, Petersham, Massachusetts, United States -... | ecosystem: Environmental > Terrestrial > Soil > Temperate forest >...
CAGCGGAACGACTTTTGAAGTGACCAAGGTGGTGGAGTTGACCGGCGGGAAAGGCGCGACGAACAGAACACCGGACAATGCGGCATACGATGCTACGAGAGGTTTGTACTACATTTTTGTTGGCTCAAAAAATAATCAAGGTTCAGTAGAAATTGTGGATACGAAGGTAGGCAAATTGGTAGGCAACATTATGTTGAATGGGAACGATCCGGCCGGAGCAGCGATTGAGCCGGACGGTAGCCGACTCTACGTTGGGATGGGCGACATTGTGGATGGGCAGAGCGTGGTCAAGGTGATTGACACTGCCAAACGCGCGGTGGTTGCAGAGTGGCCAATCACCGGCGGTCCACAGCCGCATGTTGGAGGACTGGACGCAGCCCACCACCGCCTATTTATGGGGAGTCGGCTGGGAGCGGTACGATATGACAACGGGAAGTTAGTGGCCATTAATACCGATACCGGGAAGGTAGTTCAAGCGGTAGATGCATTGGGCGGGGCAGACGAAATCTGGCTCGACCCCCCGACCGGACGCATTTACTTTTCAGGATATTTCGGTCTTGCCGTGTATCACCAGGACGACCCGGACCACTACAGCCTTCTCGGAAAAATTCCGACCGGTTACGTGGGTAAATCCGGAATCTGGATTCCGGAACTGAAGCGGTATTACTCTGCGGTGCCGAAGCACCGTGTTCAGGTGATGCCTATCATGCAGTACGGGGCGGGAATTACAGAGGAGGCTCGCCTTCTGGTCTTGGAAGCAACGCAGTAATTTTAATGACTCTTAAAACAAAGAATTCAGTCGAGCGAAAAATTGCCCTGAATTTTCGTCGAGCCGAAGCAGTCTGCTGAAACGGCATTAAAATGGAAAATCGATGTTGGCGAAGCTTGCTGCTGGAGATCTTAACCGTCGCTCGGACGAACAGAGCAAATTAATGTGCAGCTCCCGCGGCATGAATGGAAACCAGTTGCCCCCAAAGCTTTTCCTTGGGTCTGTGCAGGCTGAACACGACGATGGAATTGGATTCCATGCGCACTACAGCATGATTGTTTTCAAGTCCGGCGCAACGCGAAGCTCGGGTTCGGTCAGTTTTTGGACGGATTCCACGGTGGCGCCTGGAGCGATTTCGCGCAGCATCAATCCTTCCGGAGTAATTTCGATGACGGCCAGCTCCGTGACGATCATGTCGACTACTTCGAGCCCGGTTAAGGGCAAGCTGCATTTGCGCAAAATCTTGGGTTGACCGTCTTTGGTGGAGTGCCCCATGGCCACGATTACGCGGCGTGCTCCTGCAACCAGGTCCATGGCTCCGCCCATGCCTTTTAACTTTTCCCCCGGAATCGCCCAGTTCGCGATGTTTCCCTGTTCGTCTACCTGCAGCGCGCCCAGCACGGTAATATTCACGTGCCCGCCGCGAATTATGCCAAATGAATCGGCGCTCGAGAAATACACCGTCCCCGGAATCTCGGTCACGGTCTCCTTTCCAGCGATGATCAAGTCAGGGCCCTCGTCGCCCTCGAGCGGAAATTTGCCGATTCCCACCATGCTGTTTTCTGACTGCAACACGACTTCCATGCCAGTAGGAATGCAGTTGCCGACAAGGGTCGGCGTGCCGATGCCAAAGTTGATGTAGTAGCCATCCCGGCGTGCGATCAATTCGCGATTGTGTCTATGGTCCGCGACTGGAGTCGGTTGGATTGCTTATGTCATTTCGCTGTTGGATTTCCCGGTGAGTGCCCTAATCCGCGTTTGCGAACGGTTCACTTTTCGATGCGCTTTTCGTAGTTCGTTCCATGGACAACAGCATCCACATAGATTCCGTGCGTATGAATTCCATCCGGATCGAGTGCGCCGAGTTCGACAATTTCCTCGACTTCGGCGATCACATAATCGGCAGCGGCTGCCATCATCGGCCCAAAGTGCCGGGCGGTCTTGCGGTAAACCAGATTGCCCCAACTATCGGCTCTCCAGGCCTGAATGAACGCAAAGTCAGCGCGGAGTGCTCGCTCCATTAGATATTTTCGTCCGTCGAATTCTCGTACCTCCTTACCCTCCGCGATCGTGGTGCCAACGCCCGTCGGATTGAAAAAAGCGGGAATTCACGCCCTGCCGGCACGTATACGTTCCGCCAGCGTGCCCTGTGGATTCAACTCCACTTCAATTTCCTTGCCGATTACTTGCTTCTCGAACAACTTGTTTTCGCCCACATCGTTGCCAATCATCTTGCGAATCTGATGGGTCTGCAGAAGATGGCCAATGCCGCAATCCGCCATGCCAGGATTATTCGAAATGCACGTTAGGTTTTTCGAGCCCTTACGGCTCAGAGCGTCAATCAGCTTTTCGGGGATGCCACAGGTCCCAAAGGCGCTCAGCAGTATGCTGGCGCCATCTTCATATTTTCGCAATCGCGATATCCGCACTGTCTACACGCTTGTCGATCACTGGTCCGGTCCTCGAAGTCTGGGATGCGGTCAGAATTACGTCACAGTCTACTGCAGGTTGCGCAGAATTCTATACAATTCCCTCGCCGTCGCAAAATCATCCTCGCACGCGCGAACAAAGCTTCCAACGCAAATTCTCAAGCGACTGGCTCACTATCGCGGATTCACGTAGCTGCGAAATTCCTGCAACAGGCACGCGGGCACTCCCATCACAATTTCCGTTCAGGAATGATGTGCTATATTTTAGCCCGCTTGCAATTGAATCGATCGAGACCACTCCCCATGAGCGACACGGATACCAATCAGATGAAGGAACGACCGACGGATCCTGCTGAGATTTTGGACTCGCAAGCTCAACTCGAAGCTTTCCGTGCGCTCGTGCAAGCTGGAGGCGGCCAGAAGGGTGTGGAAGAGCAGCATGCAAAAGGGAAACTGACGTCACGCGAAAGACTTGCAAAGTTGCTCGATGCCGACAGTTTCGTTGAGCTCGATTCCTATCTTGTGCACAAGTGCCACGATTTCGGGATGGAAAAAAAACAATACCTCGGCGATGGCGTTGTGACCGGTCATGGAAAGATTGACGACCGGCCCGCCTTTGTCTCTTCAGAAGATTTCACAGTGATTGGCGGCTCTCTCGGCGCACAGCACGCCGAGAAGATTGTGCGTGCACAGCGTCGTGCCCGTCAAACGGGCGTTCCGTTTATTCAGTTGAATGACTCGGGCGGAGCCAGGATCCAGGAGGGAGTCGAATCCCTGGAGGGATACGGAAGGATATTTTTCGAGAACACTGCGGCGTCCGGCGTGATTCCCCAAATCTCGCTCATATTAGGACCATGCGCCGGCGGCGCAGTCTACTCGCCAGCGATCACCGATTTCACCATCATGGTCGATCGAATCAGCAATATGTTCGTCACCGGTCCCAGCGTCGTTAAGGCGGTTACCGGAGAAGCAGTAAGTGTGGAGGAGCTTGGTGGTGCGCGAGTGCACAACCAGATTAGCGGCGTAGCTCATTTCCTGGCCGCCGATGAGTCGGATGCGTTCAGGATCGTGCGCCGCTTGCTCTCGTTCATTCCCAGCAATAATAAGGAGATGCCGCCCCAAGGACAATCGGAGGACCGCCCGGAACGCGAGACGTTCGAACTTGAGGAGCTCATCCCGGAGGATCCGCGCAAGACGTTCGACATGCGGGATGTGATTATCACCCTGGTCGACGATCGCGATTTTTTCGAGGTTCAGCCGCATTTTGCCGAAAACTTGATCGTTGGATTCGGCCGTTTGGCGAATCACCCGATTGGGATCGTGGCAAACCAACCGAAAGTTCTGGCGGGTGTTTTGGATATTAATGCTGCCGACAAGGCATCACGATTTATCCGCTTCTGCGACGCCTTTAATATCCCGGTGGTGACTGTTGTCGATGTGCCGGGATTTCTACCTGGTACGTCTCAAGAGCATGGAGGTCTCATCCGGCATGGCGCGAAATTATTATATGCCTACGCCGAGGCGACTGTGCCGAAGCTGTCGCTAATTGTACGGAAAGCCTTTGGCGGAGCCTTCATCGCCCTCGCGTCGCGAGGTATAGGCCATGATTGCATTATGGCGCTTCCGAGCGCTGAAATTGCAGTCATGGGCGCGGAGGGCGCCGCAAACATCATCTTTAGGCACGACATTGAGGCTGCTGTTGACTCGCAGCGAGAGACGGTTCGTGAAGCTAAGATCGATGAGTTCCGTCGTAAGTTTTCGCGGCCCTATTTGGCCGGCAAACAGGGTCTGATCGATATGATCATCGCGCCCAATGAAGCGCGCTGGATGCTCATACGCGCGCTTGATATGACCATCCGGCAACGCAAAGAGCGGCCCGACCGAAAGCACGGGAACATTCCCCTTTAGATTTGCATACCCTTCGTTCGATCAGGTTGCCGCGGCTCAAAGTTCACTATGCCCCTCGATTTCAAGAACGAACAACAAAGCACCCTGTTGAACGGTCTGCGCGGGCCCGACCGCCACCATGAAAACCTTTCCTCCCTGGTTGGCGAAGATCTCGATTTCCATTTTCATGGCCTCAAGGAGACACAGGAGTTGGCCCTGCTGCACACTTGCTCCCGAAGCAACTTTAATGCTACTGATCGTTCCAGTGAGAGGAGCTAGGATTTGGATCCTGCCCTGTGTATCCACAGCGGAAGAAATAATGGGAGGTACTGTTGGTCTTGAGGAGCGCTCGCCCGCCGTCGGGGCAGTTTTGACGACGGGCCGGGGCGCGGGGCCCCCGGCGTCGCTGGCGTCCTCGATGTGCGTGGCGTACGTCCGGCCATCGAGCGTGATCAGGTAGTCATTTTTACCCTGCTCAACGACGTCAGTAACAAATTCCTTGCCCTCTATGATGACACGGTATTTATGAGACGTATGTTCGCCCAACGCTGCTACCACCGCCAACGACTGTTTGCCGCCTGATATAAATTGATTTTAGATCGCCGCTGCGAGAAACGATGATGCAGGGCCACTGCGGCGATGATCTGCGGTGCGTCCTTGATTTGCGAATCGGCCACCGAATTCAAAACTCCGCTTTGCACGTCAGGCTCACGCATTCTCGACGCGACATTCGAATTACTACCGTTGTTGGCCATTTCGCCGGTAGCGCGCGATAGTGTACCGGTCCGGGCCCCAATGGATTGCCCGTTTACCGGCCGGCTAGAAACTGGGGCAGTCGAGCCAACCGATTGGGTGGCAACTTTGTACGGTACATTTATCCTGGCTTCCCCCCTCAAAAACTGGATCCCTTTCTCCTTGCACGTCGCCAGAATGAAGATGTTTTCGTCGGAAAGATCGCTGATACCAGGAAAGGCCACTCAACCAACTCTGCCTGGAGTTGCCGGAACGTATGGAGCCGATTCAGATCCCGAAATGTAGTGCAGACTCGGCTATAGCCTGAACTGCCTCTAAAAGAGTTGCTGGACTTTACCCCATTTTGTGACGAATTTCGGTTAGCCTGGTTGCGACGCGGTCCTTAACGCGACGGTTTAATCCAGCTCTGGGATGCCGTCGGTTTGGTATTACGAATAGCGCCAGATAGTGTCATGGAACCTATCGTGCCCGGCGTAAAATCGTTCCTTAAGACCTCTCCGCCCTTCATCACAAATTTCACTCGCTCAGTCTCGCTGATATCGGCCAGCGGATCGCCGGAAACAGCGACGATGTCGGCGAACTTACCCTTCGTAAGCGACCCGATATCGTTTTGCCATCGCAGTTCCCTTGCGGCATTGATGGTTCCGGCCTGCAGGGCCCCTGCTGGAGTCATGCCACCAATTTTTTCCAGCGCTGTAAACTCGAGGGCGTTCGAGGCCTCAGCAATTGTTCCGACTGAGCCTCCGGCTCCAGTGCCGAGCACGGTTACGAGCCCGGGAGTAGCGATACACATCCGGGCATTCTTCTCAAAAATGGGGACTATCCCATACTTGCCGCCGGTGTCCTTGGCATCGGTGTCCTCGATGGAAGGTTTGGTGTATTCGACAAGGGTCGGACTGTAGTACAGCCTTTTCTCGGCCATGGTGGTACACATCGCTTGAGTCAAGCCCTGCCCGTGCTCGATGGAGTCGCCGGCGTGGCCAGCGGTGATCGCGTTTTGCAGTCCCTCGCCGCCATAGGCGTGTGAGCCTGTCTTTACGCCGAGACGCTCCGCCTCGTCATCCAGCGCTTGCATCACGTCCAACGGAAAGGTCATTTCGACTTGCAGCTCTCCCGTGGGTGAGAATTTGTACGCCCCCGCCGGGAACAGCTTGATATGGTCTACCCCGTTTGCAACTTCGAAGTCCACGGCTGCTCGCGCCTCTTCAACATTATGAACCGCAATCTCGTTCCCTGAGTTGAGACTAATGCCGTTATCCCGCTTTTCGTTCGGGCCCGGTATGGTCCCTCCCCAGGTGATTCCACGGCCCGACACCTGCACCCTGGGGCCGCTGATGACGCCCAGGTTGATCATATCGCGGAGTGTGACGTCCTGGTATCCGTTGCCGTAAGACACCATTTCCTTCAACGCGGTAAAGCCGTTCAAGAGGGCGTCTCGCAACCTCTTAGTGGCGACGAGCAGGGTCTGGTCCGCGGTCTCCCCGTTTCCGCGATGGGTCATGAAGTGGTCATGCGTGTCGATGAACCCGGGCAGGACCGTCGCCTGACTGAGATCGATCACTCGAGCGCCCGCAGGAATCGTGACGCTGGCTTCCGGTCCGACGGCAGTGATTCGTTGACCATTAATAAGCACGACCTGTTTGGTCAACATCTGGCCGGTAAGGCTGTCGAACATCCGGCCGGCGCGAATCGCGACCGTTGCCGGAGCCGGCGGGCATGGATACGTGCCGCCCCAAGGGTTCAGACACGGCGCAACAGCACTGACACCTCGCCAAGGGCCCGGCACGACCGTAGGTGCCGGCGTTTCCGGTGCATGGCCGGCGTTTGAAACTTGCGCCCAAGAAGGCGCGGGGGCAACATTTAAAACCACGACGATTGCAAGCGCCGCTGCCAACACAAATTTGCATCGCATCGCGTAATCCTCCTTAAAGGTACCTGCAAGAAAGCCAAAATTCCTCATTCAAATTCACTCGACGAAATCCCTCTTGCCCTGCGGTGCATCACAGCGGCTTTCTTTCCCTTCCGCTACGCCTTATTCCACTCTCGCGCGGCTACTTTTCACCTCACGACTACCAAATGGCCTTCAATGCAAATTGAATCTGCCGGTTCGGAGTTTGCGTCGAAGTGATGCGGCTGAACGTTTGATTGGGCTGCCCCACGTCGGTGAGCACCTCGAGTCCCCCTGTCCCTGTGGATGAGGCAGGAGGCAGCGCAAAGTTCGCGCGATTCAAGAGATTGAAGAACTCCGCGCGGAACTGCACGTTGAAGGCCTCCGAAATTCTTCGGATGTAGTTGTTCTTAATCATGGAGAAATCGACATTCACCAACCCAGGCCCGATAAACGTATCGCGCCCCAGGTTGCCCCGTATGTTGGGACAGGTGCCCGGGAAGCCGAGTGAGGCTGCCCGCGCGGTATCGCAGTAGGGCGTGTTCGCTGCCGTCTGCGGCACCAGTGAAAAGCACGAAGCCTTGACATAGTCGTTCGGGTTTCGGGGGTTGACGGCCGCGGCATACGATGCGCAACTTCCATTCCAATTCGCCGGATTGACGCTCGCGTGAACTTCACCCAGCATGTCCGGTTGCTCCATGCCCGTGACGGGCATGAACGGAACACCGTCACTCACCGAGGTGATGATGCCCAACTGCCACCCGCCGAGCACCCGTGACGCGACCGCATTAAAGTGGGGTGTCGGAGCATTCCACAGGGCGTTGATGACCAGGTTCCGCCCGATGTTGAAAGCCGACAGCCCCTTGTCCAAGCGCGTGTCCCACCATGGCGGGCTAGCCCACTCATTGGCGAAGGTGTCGCCGGCGGCGCTTCCCGAAGTGTCGTCAAGGCTCTTACTCCACGTGAAGGAGCCTGTCACTTGAACACCGTGGCTCACCCTCTTATCGATTTTCACCTGAAGACCGTTGTACCCAGACGTGCTCTGCCACATGATGCTCCGTACGATTCCAACATTCGGGTTGAACTGCGCAGCAGCGCCCGCCCCGCCTGGCCCCAGCGTCCAAGGGATCGGCCAGTAATAACCCACCCCAGGGATCGGGTTTCCGAGGTTCACCGGGGGAACCGAATTGGTCTCATTTAGAAATGGATTGTGGATCCCGCGCGAGCCCGCATACCCGACTACGAGCGTCATGGTAGGCGCGATTTGCCGCTGTATGTTGAAGTTATACTGATAAACATAATTGCGCTTAATATTGCTGTCGAGGTAGCCATAAGCGCAGTTGCCACCGCTTCCGCACGCCGTAAGCGGCAAGTTGACGGAGAGCGCGGGGATGCCATACGGAAATGAGCCCTGAGGAGGAGGGGGCCCCGCCGGGGGACCGACTGTACCGAAGTTGCCCGCGTATGGTTGAATCGAAGTGCCATAGAGTTGGACGATGTTAGGGGTGGGCAGAACGTCAAATATCCCAAACCCGCCTCGCACCGCCGTCTTGCCGTTGTGGAAGGGGTCCCAGGCGAAACCAATCCGCGGCTCGAAGTTTAGGAGGGTCGGGTTGCGGGCCAAAAAGTAGTGGACCAGGTCCGAGGTAGGGCTGAAGTACGTTTTCAAGTACGAGACTCTGTTAAATTTCTCCGTCACGTTGGTCGACATCTCGTAGCGCAATCCCAGGTTCAGAGTGAGGCTAGGACGGATGCGCCAATCGTCTTGAACGTATCCGCCAAAAACCTTGGAGCGGTAGTAGCGCTTTTGATTTACCGTAATATCGGTGATCCGAGTCGATTGGCGCGCCTGATCCGTCAGAAAATTCACCAGCGCCCCGCAGGAGTTGTCGATGCCACCGCCCGTCTTCGAGCAGTCCGCTACTGCTATCGGCGATGCCAGCGAGGATGTAAAGACGCCGGAACCGTTTATCCCTTGCGGGTAGAACATGTCATTCTGTATTGCCAGGAACTCAAAGCCGAACTTCAATCCGTGGTTCCCGCGCGTGAGAAAGGCGTCGTCGTACACCTGGAAAATATGGTTCCAGAGATTTTCTCCCCCGCCTCGGGGCATCCCAGGACTTGTTACTGACGTGCTCAACAGACTTACTCCGGGCGGCGCATACGGCGAATTCGACCCCGCCGAGGGGACCATGTAGAGCGCCGGGTTGTTTCCAAGCGGGTTTATGGCCTGGTCGAAGCCGGGAAAGTCATAGCCGGTGCCCAAACCAGAAGTTCGGTCGAAGGCCACACGCTCCGTATTGGTCAACGACGGAGTGAACACGTGAGTCTCTTCCAGGACTATGAGTTGCCGGTACGAATCGGCCCGTGATCGAGCTACGTCCAAAGCTGTGGGAACGATAAGGGATGAATAGTCACGGACGTACGTTTCAAACAGACTGTCCTTATCCGAAATCTTCTGGTCCGCCCGGAAGGTGAAGAAGTCCTCATGGGTCCTCTGTGCCGACGTCCAGTTGAACTGCCCAACGTTGGCGTTAAGGGCCGGTCCATTGGGGGCGGGGAAAAACCCCAAGTACATCTGGATATAAGGGTCTATCGGCACGGCACTAACGACGCCGGTCGAAAGGTTGGTCACGTTACCGGCGTGAACGGCATTGGAAAGCGTGAACTGGAGTGCGGGCGTCCCCAAGACCTGACGCACGCCCTCATAATCCCCGAAAAAAAACAGTTTGTCCTTCAGAACGCGCCATCCTGCCGACCCTCCAAACTGGTTTTGCCTCAGAGCCGGTTTGGGTAGATTAGCGGCATTGGTGAAGAAGTTTGTGGCATCGAATTTATCGTTTCGCAGAAAATCAAATGCCGTCCCGTGAAAAGTGTTCGTGCCAGACTTGGTGACAGCATTGATCACCCCGCCCGAGGTGAACCCGTACTCCGCCGAATAGTTGCTCGTCAGCACGCTGAACTCTTGAATCGCGTCCACCCCCAGGTTCTGGCCGAGCACGCTCCCCGGACCGGCGTTGGAATAGTCGTTCACGATCCCCCCGTCAAGACGATAAACGTTCTGCGTGGGCCGGGCTCCGGAAATGGTCATGTCTATTCCGAATCCGCGCACGTCAAACGTGTGGCCATGCGTTCGGATCGACGCCACACCGGGTTCCAGCGTGGCCAGAGACGCCCAGTCGCGGCCGTTCAAGGGCAGTTCTCGCACCTCCGTGCCCTGGATGTTGCCCGAGATAGTGGAACTTTCCAGCTCAACTTCTGGGGCCACGCCGGTGACCTCCACGGTCTGCGTAACCTGACCGACGGCGAGAGAAAGGTCTAATTTTTGCTTGGCGCCGACTGTGAGCGTCACTTTCGCCAAGGACGTACTAAAGCCCGCTGCAGATCCCGACACTTCGTAATCCCCGGGAATAAGGTTGAGCACATTATACGCACCGTCCGAATTGCTGGTGGATTCAGAGGTGACACCTGTCGCTACGGCCCTGACCGATACTTTCGCGTTGGGGACTGCTGCTCCCTGCGCGTCGGTGATAGTGCCCGACAGAATGGCGCCGGCCACCTGTGCCCGTAGTGGGTCCGACATCACCAAACCTAGCGCGAGGACCACGGCGAAAAACACGAATCTGATCGTTTTCGGATTCATTTGAGGCATTCCTCCTCTTTCATCATCGTCCAAGTCCAAACTCGCGACGACATGACCCCAATCCCAAAGTAATCGAGCCACACGAAAAGGTGTCGCTTTCGACGCGTTACTTGCTTGTCAAGGGCAGCCCGCTGGTATCGAGAAATCTGACGCGGCATATAGCATGCGGTGTCAGGAAATGTCAAGCCCAATCTGTCGACATGTCGCAGCAAAATGAGAATGTCCGGTTTGCGCAAAGTAGGAATGTCCGGTTTCATCCCAGTAGGGAGGCGGGATGGAAACGGAGCGAATCGAATTGAGCGCGAGAGAACGAGATCGACTCAAGGTATTGCACGAAGTGGAGCAAGGTCATTTGAAGCAGATCGAAGCGGCGCGGCGTCTGCGCTTGTCCGACCGGCACGTTCGTCGCTTGCAGGCGCGGCTGCGCGCCGAAGGAGATCACGGCCTCGTGCATCGCTTGCGTGGCCGGCGGTCGAATCGCAAGATTCCCGAGGGCCGCAGGCAAGGGGCGCTGCGCCAGTTGCGCCAGGCGCGCTATGCCGGGTTCGGGCCTACGCTGGCTGCCGAACATCTGGCGCGCAGCGGGATCGTGGTGAGCCGCGAAACGCTGCGCCACTGGATGCGCAGCGCCGGATTGTGGCAGACGCGCCGCCGAATACTCCGGCCGGTACACGTCTGGCGGGCGCGGCGGGCGGCCTTCGGCGAACTGGTGATGATGGACAGCTCGCCCTATCGCTGGCTGGAGGAGCGCGCTCCGGCCTGCCATCTCATCGCCCTGATCGACGATGCCACCAGCCGCGTGTGGGGCCGCTTGGTCGAACACGACTCGACCGAAGAAAATCTGCGCACGTTGCGTGGATGGTTGCAGCGCCACGGGCGACCCCTGGCTCTGTACACCGATAAAAACAGCCTGTTCGTGACTTCCCGCCCCGTGCAATGGCAGGAGCAGTTGCGCGGAGAACCGGCCCGCACGCAGTTCGGCCGCGCTCTGCACGAACTGCACATCGAGTGGATCGCGGCGCATTCCCCGCAGGCCAAAGGACGCGTCGAGCGACTCTTCGGCACGCTGCAAGATCGCCTGGTCAAAGAGATGCGTCTGCGGGAAATCTCCACGCTGGAAGCCGCCAACCGGTTTCTGGAGCTCACGTTCTGGCCCTTCTGGGAAGAACGCTTTGCGGTGCGGCCCGCGCACAGCAACGACGCGCATCGCCGCCTAGAACTCCCCCATCGTTTGGAGGAGATTCTCAGCGTGCGCGTGGCACGCACCGTGGCCGCCGATCACACCGTGAGTTGGCAGGGGCTGCGCTGGGGCGTGCCCCGCGAGCAGGTTTGCGCCGGTTTGCGCGGGGCTCGCGTGGAAATCGAACGGCGCCTCGACGGCAGTCATTGGCTGCGCTTCCGCAGCCGTCACCTAACCCTGCAGCCCTGCCCCGCGGCGACGCGATCCGCAAGCCCTTCCGGCCTACGGCCTCCAGGGATTGCGGATCGAAGAAAAACACAACAAACCAAAAACAAAACCAAATACAAAACCAAATACAGCCCGCCTCCTGATCATCCCTGGAGGCAACCCTGGAACCGGACATTTCTATCTGGCAGAAAACCGGACATTCCTACTTTGCGTTGACAGCCCAATCTGTCGACATATTCTAGCCCTACTTACATCGGATCCTCCTAGCGAATCTGAACTGTCTGCCTAAGCCGATAACAGCGGAACGGTCGAGCGCTTTCTGGCTATGAAGCCACCCGGTGCGGCGCACACCGGCACGCTCACAACCCCTTCGTCATGCAAGACTAGTTCGAAGAACTCAAGCGCCACTAGCCGACCGGAGCGAAGCATGTCGTTCTCACTCAGCCGACTGCGCTGCAACGATCGCGTCAACTTCTGCATGACGGGCAAACCGTAAGTTATTCTGGGCCACAAGTCCGCTTCCCGTCATGTGGGAGCCAGTTGACGAGTTTGTCGGGCGCTATGTTAAAGTTGGCGGATCTTATGTTTTGTCCCAAATGCAAAGCCGAATATCTTCAAGGTGTTACTCGCTGCTTCGACTGCGACGTAGCTTTGGTTGAACACCTTTCCGAACCAGGTCGCGATTCAGACGGAGAGCCATCCAGTGCGGAACTGAAAGAAGTTTGGATCGGAGAGAATCAATACGAATGCGTTTTGCTCTGCGAGAAGCTAAAAGACGCCGCCATTCCATTCAAGATGATTCAACATTCGAGGCAATTGTTCAAGGGTGTTGCAGATCACTATGCAATTAGCGTCCCTCCTGAGTTTTTCAAGCAGGCTGAGGAAATATTTGACAGTGGTCGTGTTGACTTCACCGACGAAGTTGGTAACGAGGTAACTTTGGAGTTGCCGGCACAAGATGATATGGCGGATGCCGGTGAGGCAAGCCAAGACCCCGACTCGGACCAGTGGGAGCCGGAAGATGCCACCGTCGAGGTCTGGTCCCACCGAACGCCAGAATACGATTTAATGGTCGAGTCGTCCTTTCGGGAAAATCGCATCAATTACCGCGCCGGTGTTCTTGACAACGGCTCGCGGAAGATATTTGTCATGCCGAAGGACGAACTTCGGTCACGCGAAATCGTGCGGGAGATTGAGAATGGTACCCCACCAAAATAAACTTTCAGAAACGACTTATCGTCATGTGGGAATTCCACTTACCGAGAACGTTTATCAGGCCCTATCGCTAGGCATGAAGCAGTAGAGAAGCCAATTCCATTGCGGCTGTTGGCGTGATGCAAAGTTTTTGTTCAATTGCCAGAGGGAGTTCTGTGTCTTCGACAATGAAGAGCGGACGTGTGCCAACAGGTTGCATGCGGATAGTGCGCTTGAGGTTGAGAGTCTCGGGATAAACCTTAAGAGAATTCCCTAATCTCCCCTTGAAGGGGTCGTGTAAGTTCTCCCTTCCCCGTTGCTCCCAGCTGTCTGAGATTTCGTCGAACACGTCTTCACAAACAGATGCCCAGATACCCCACAGAAATGGCTCATCGCATGCAATGATCGGAATCTCAAGGCATCCCCGGATGAAAAACCATTGCTGGTCAACGATACATTGGTCGGAGCCAATCACGGCACGAGCATCGCGCTCGTCACTGTTCATATTCGCGTACAGATCTGGGAAATCGGCAGCAAAACTCATTGGTAATCCGGAGTGCGAATCGCCACAGGTTGCACACCTAAAGCCCTTCGTTGAATCCATAATTAACGTGAGAATATTGTGCCTGAAACGTTCTGTGTCCGCTTCTTTTCATGTGGGAGCCGAACTCCGAACATCCCTGCTTATGAGGACTTCATGCAATTGCTAGGCATAACCTCGGCTGTCGCGCCGTCTATCGATTAGAATGACATCGCCTGCCTTGGTGCGGCACGAGCCTCGCACAGAAGTAGCCTGACATGGTCAGGCGAACGGCAGGTAATTCTTTAGGTCAAGCCACGGCGGCTCAACGCCTTGCGTGCGCAGGAGCACAGCAATCTGTGCCCTATGCCGCACCTCGTGAATCATGACGTGCCAAAGCAGGCTATCCACCGTGTACCTCTCCTCCGGCGCGTCATGCACACTCACAATCCGTTTCAACTCGTCGTCCGTCAGAATGGCGAGGTAAGTGAGCGTGCTTTGAACTACAAGCCGCCAGTAGTCGAGCAGCGTTTTGAGGGCGAAACCCGCGTAAACAGGGTTCCACCACGCGGCGTCCTTCAGCGCGGGCATGGTCTTCCGTATCGGCGGGTTGCGTAGGATGACGTCGTGAATCCAGACGTCTTCTACGGTGGCTACGTGCGCCACGAGGTCTTTGATGCTGTGTAACCGCGGACCGTTCAGCAATTGGCGGGATAAAACGTCGTCCGACACACGCTCCATCGTGGTCCACAAGTCTCGACGAGCTCGAACGAGGTAGACGTAGGTTTCAGGAATGTTCATTCGTCACTCCCTGCAGAGCTTTCAACGCACGGATCTTCATGGTCGGAGAGCGCATGCCTCCCATCGCTGCTCTCTTTTCTTGTCGCTTTTGAATTACTGCATGTTCTGAAATTTCATTTCTACACCGCACAAAGCTGCTTTTGCGTTTTTCAGGGCTGGAGATTTATACGGCGCAGCAGGTCGGTGAAGCGCGGGTCAGAGCGCAGTGGAGCGAAGATTTGTTTCAGATCCTAATCATTCCTGATTGATTATGTTTGCCATCATCTGCTTCCGGCGCTTTAGCTACCGCGTTTTGCAAACAAAATTCGTTGCATCGTCCGTGCTCCCAGTTCCCTTGTAGGCGGCAACCTGGGGGTATGGACACAGCGGTCGGGTACGGTCCACAGTCCCGTTGGTAAGGTGGGACGCGATAATTTTATGCGGCGCAGTCCCCTTGGCGACCCATTGCTCGATCGCCCCCATCTTGTCAAAATTGTCGGTGCCGGGACCACCCTGGCAATGGTTCATGCCGGGCACCATGTATAGGGCGATAGATTTTCCTACGGTGTCTTTGCCAACGGTGTGAACCACGTCATTGAAATAGTTCACCGCATTGAGCGGTGTGACCTGCGGGTCCGCCCACCCATGGTACATGAGCAGCTTGCCGCCGCGATCAAAGAACGGTTTCAGATTTGGGTCAGTCTGATTGAGCAGGCCGTTGTCTTGTTTGACCGCGAGGTCGATGTCGGTTGCCGCGTCGAAACGGTGCCAGTCCCAATTGGGATCTTTGAAGACAACATACTTGAATGCGTCAGATGAGAGGCCAAGCGGCTGAGGACCTGCCAGCACATTCCAACCTAGTTCCGAACCGGGTTGCAGCAGTGCGGGAAAGAGGACAGCGCCTGTTTTCGGATTCGTCACAGGCGAATACAGTGCTCGTGCGGTCTCGACCTGCGCGGCGGTCAGGCACATTGGTCCGTCGCCACCCTTGCATGCGAGTACTTTCGGATCGAAGTGGCATTGCCTCGGGTCCTCGATCACCCCGTCCTTTGTGCCATCGAGGGCATCACAAGCCTGAAGCACGGCACTGTGAATCATCGGATATTTTTCAGGTGGAATGTAGCTATCAGGAGAACGATGGGCGAAGTAGTTGATCGCAACCCTCGCGGCGTGAAGGAGCATCGCGTTCAAAGCTGGTGCGCCCGCGACGATAGCATCGAAGTCCGCCGGATAACGCGACGCTTCGGTAATTCCTTGTCTCCCGCCCAGTGAGCATCCGTTCCAGAAAGAGAGTGTCGCTGAATTGGCGTAATAGGCATCGATGATCGCTTTGCTCTGCACTGTCATTTCGTGGACGGCTCGATAGGCGTGATCGATCAGCTTCTCGGGATGCCCCAGGGCAAAGGCAGCCCCGTTCCCGGTGTGGCCGGTGTCCGTGCTGGCGGTGGCGTATCCGCCTTTCAACGCCAGGGCCAACGCGGGATAGCTAATGCTCCCGGCCCAGCCGCCGTTGCCCACAGCCTGGAACTTTCCGTTCCAGCCAGAGATCGGCAACCAGACTTCGACCTTGATGTCAGAGTCACTCGAAGGCGTGAGGGTCGCTGTCACACGGCAGAAAGGTGGCAGAGTTGAGAATTGCGAAGCGGCCGTGGCGGGACCGCCAGGCGTTGGCGGCGTAAAAGCGCCAGCCGCTACGGTATTCGCCGACGTAATCGTAGTGTTTGGCAATTTGGTAGCAATGAGGCTTTCGCAGGGCACGGCGAGAACTGGCCATGCAGCGAAGGTAAAGACTACCAAGCCTGCCAAACACTTCAGAACTTTTTTAGCAGCCATCAACTAAACCTCCTCATTTCACCCATCAGATCGGAATGTTCGATGTGACCTCTAATTCGCGCATCATACGCTTCTGCTGTCCTTGACACAACGAATGCGCCATCGAAGGAAGCCCCAGGGAGATCACAGCCATACCACAACAATACAACTTTGATCTGTGGCGCTTGCGTTTTTCAGGGCTGGAGACTCATCCGGCGCAGCAGGTCGGTGAAACGCGGGTCGGAGCGCAGCAAATCATAGTATGAATCCAAATATCGGTTGGCACGCACCCAATTTAGTTTTTAACGGAGGACGACTTAGCGGGGAATAATGCAATTGGACGTCTTTCCCAAGTCCTCCCCAACACCTGCGGGTTCTTGAAGACTTGCTTTCGATCGAGCCCGCGATGCAAAGGTGGATACCTTCACATCAGTGGCGTCTTGAGCCATCGGACTAAACCTAGGCAAATCGTCCGCCTATAGCCACAGCGCTGTCAGTGTCTCCCTCGGCCTCCCAAACCGCGGAAGACTTGCCACTGACGATCAGTAAAGACACCGTCGTTTACCGCCTTCATCAGGCCGAGGCTTTTAAGTTCGCGCTCTGTGGTCAGACCGCGTTCGATGGCCTGGCGTGCGACCGGATCAATTATGTGGCCATCGTTGGTGACCACAACCTCATGATCGAAGGCCTTCTCGCCGTTTCCAACCCTGTAGGAAGCGGACTTTGCCTCATCAGCCCCGAGTTGATTCTGTAAGGAAAGCTTGGCCTTCTCGCAGGATCCAGCCGGCCCACCTGCGGCCTCACGGGCCTGATCTACAGCGTCTGCGTACTTTGCGACGATTTCAGCGGGAGCCCCAGGGCCTGCCCCTTTCCCAGGCAACTCGATTGGTTGCGCCTGAACTTTGGGTGTCCCAGGTGGTTCAGCCTTGGAGCCCGGAAATGTTGCTTGGTTCGCTGCCGGTGGCACCGACGTTGGATCAGGGGGAGGTGTCATTCCTCCATCAGATATTTCAGATGCCTGCGGCTTGCGAATCCGGGTTTCTGTCGCCTTCAGAGCCCCTCTGCTCGCGCCCTCACTTGGAATTGACTTGGGTCGACCAGCGGATAAGTCCGTGGTCTCACCCTTCGCGTCAACCAACCGATCCGGTTGTCCTGGCTCATTAAGTCCATACCCTCTTTTCTCCAACTCAGAGAAGGGTTGTTTAGCGGCCTCATTTATCTCCTTCTCCCACGCGGCCATTTCCTCTGGTGTGGGCTTGCGCACTGGCGAGGCCAACTCCTCCGGCGATATTCCTTTCGACCACCTGCCCTCCGGCACGTCCACTTCTCTTGGCAAGAACTTGTATTTCAAGTCCTGTAATTTCTTCTCGACCGGATCCTCGCCTCGGGCTTCGGCCTCGGCCGCCTCTGCCCTCCATTTTTCGTGGTCCGCATTTACGTCCTTCTCCCACGCGGCCTTTTCCTCTGCTGTGAGCTCGGGAGCTGGTGAGCCCAATTCCTCTCGCGATATTCCCTTTGATAACCAACGGGGCTTCTGCTGCCCGCTTGCGGCCTTTTGGTCAAGTTCGTTGCGAGGGACCTCCTGCGTCTCTGCACGAGAAAGCTCTGCACGCGCAGCGACCTCATGATCTTTGGGCGTGTACTTGTCCGTTTGCTCAACCGGCGCTTTCTCTGGATCAAAGCCATATTTGTGTTCACCAGGAGGTAATTGTTGAGTTTGGGGGTGATCTGCGTGGGGATCCTCCACTCGCTTGGGCCCTGTTGTTGCCTCGGGAGCATGATCCCGTGCCACCGGCTTATCCGCTGGCGTCTCTGGCGGTGCCTTGGGTGGAATATTCTCACCCGCCTCGTGTGGCGTTGACTCGGCCCCACCACCTGCTCCGCTCGATCCGGGTGCCTGGGGCGTCCGCCCTGCGCTAGGTTCCTCCCGTCCCCCGGCCATAGCGTGCTCCGGCACACCTGCTTCGTGGGGGCTCTCGACGGGCACAGATGCTATTCCACCGACAGAGTCGCCAGTTCTCGTTTGGGGGCGAGGTCCTTCTTCGCCAGCCGCCGTCATGCTAACGCCGCTAGGCTTGAGCCCGGTGTCGTGCACGACGGACTTCTCACCTACGGCGCTCGTTTCCGTAAGCGGGCGCTCGCCTGTGGACACACCATGGGCTTCGGCGGGCGGCGGCTCCACGGGCGGCCGCGGAATCTCCGGCTCAAGCAATCCCTCCCCCGCCAACGGAGGTTCTCCTGGTCCGCCAACCTTACCAAGGCCACCCGCCGCCTCCATCCCTTTCGCCATGGCCGCTTGCGCCAGGGTGTTTCCCGCAAAATGTGACAGGTCTGCGCGGAGCTCTTCGGGATGTGCTTGGTAGTAGTCCGACTTTTCAGAGAACTGCTCCGCTATCGACGACGGGAGTTCGCGAAGAATCGCAAAGGAGTCGTTTTTCGGATCGCTTAGCAGGTCCACTACTTTGCCAATGCTGCTCTCATGATACGCCGTCTGGAGACTTGGAAGAATTTGATCAACCGACAACCCCTGCAAGAGTTTCTCCGTCTCGCCTGGGAGCGCATTAACAGAATTAACGGTTCCCTTTATTGTGTCGACGAAAGCATCCCCAACCATACCCAAGGTCTTGAGGGTGCTCTCAGTCCAATTCGCCTTATCGAGGCTCTCTCTAAAACCAGCCCAAAACTCGTCCGCTTTAGGTGGGTCGAGCTGGGCCAACGTCTGCGTTTCGTCGCCCCACACTAATTTCGCACCAGCGGACGAGATCAGCTCCATTCCTGGTACGGTAATGTCCCGTTGGGCGGCGTCACGAAAATCACCAGTATCCTCCGCTTGCTTGAGGTCGGCCTCAGCCTGGGCCCTACCGGCTCGGTTCTGGGCCGCAGACTCGATAGTGCCCATGATGGATTTCCACTGTTCGCGGGCATCTGAATCACCAGCCTTGACTTTCTCCCAGAGTCCCTTCACGTCGTCTGGGTAGGTTTCAAAGTCGGCCGGCGGCTGATTGAGTCCCTTTGAAAAGTCGGACGCTACGGTACGAAGAGACGGAGCCGCCTCGTTGGCGGATGGCTGGTCACTATCAGAGGCGTTAGTTTTGTCCACCATCCCAACGCGGATCGCCTTCTCCCGATCTTCGCTGTACGTCGGCCGCTGCGCGTTCGGGTCTTCCGCGTCAGAGCCTTGGACTGCATTCGGGTCGCCCGTACCAGGTCGCCCCTGCGTGTGTGGATGATCACCCCACCCAGATCCGGAGCCGGTCTCTGCTTCGCTCCCATCCACTTTGGCCTTATCCACCATCCCGTCGCGGATCGCCTTCTCTCGATCCCCTCGTATGTCTGGGTCCACGTGGGGGCGCGGCGGATCCGCTTCATCGATGTCGAGGTGGCGCCGATCCTCTTCATCGATGACTGGAACCAGACGCGGCCACTTATCCAATGGGTCTTCGTGCGGGCCTTCGTCCGGCGCGAAGTCCTTTGGAGGTCCTTCCCCGGGTGGCACACTCGGGCTAGCGTCTGGCCTGTAGTTCTTTCGAAGCTCAGTGATGTCCGGTACCTTCAGCATTTCGTCCGGGCCGGAGTTCTGCGGAGAACCTTCCCCGGATGGCACAGTCGGACTAGCGTCTGGCCTGTAGTTCTTTCGAAGCTCAGTGATGTCCGGTACCTTCAGGCCTTCGTCTGGCTCGGAGTCCTCCGCAGAATCTTCGCCGAGCAGTATAGTCGGGGTTGTAGGTGGCATGGCCAAATCTTCGGCGGACTGAGGGAAAAGGGGACCCGCCAGATCGGTGGGGACGCCGACATTCTGCCAAGGATCTTCTCTGAGTGGCACATTCGGCGTAGTGGGTGGCATGGGCAAATCGTCCGCGGAGTGGGGGGACAATGGATTTACCTGATCGATGAGTCCAGCGAGTCCGCCTTGGAGTTCAGTACGCTCGATTGGACCTGTAACAGCTCGGTCTTTGGTCGTTGCGCCAGCTGCGCCTTTGCCATTATCAACGTCCAAGGGAACGGGCTCGGCATCGTCGTCATTCGTCTCCGGGCTCCTCATGTGCCTCGTCGCTGCCACTATCCCAATGGCCGCTACAGCGGCGGCTATTCCTGTAGCACCATCAATATTGTTCGGTGCTTTCTCACAAGTGCCGCTGTCTGTGCAATCGTCACAGAAACCATACGCTGAAAACAACGTTAGCAGCCAAAATGCTGTACAGCACAGTTTAAGCACCAGGCGAGCACGCTTCGCGACGCCTCGTGTTTGTTTGGCTTTATCCGCCTTATCTTTGCTTACCATCTGTATCCTTCCAACTTCGCGTATACCTCTGGGCCACCAGCCCCAACACTCCGCCGTAGACCATATGACCTAGCATACTCATCACTATGAAGTCCCTCTTGTTCGTAATACGCAAAAACAAGGGGAATAGGCCCAACATAAAAATTTCCATGACAATGCCGTACGCCACGCCATATAGCCAGTGCTTACGTGTGAATGTCAATGTGTACATCACTCCGAACGAGAGTCCATTCCAAAAATGGTATAGCCATCCTGCCACCGCTGCGGCAAAGGTTGTCGTGGCTCGGCCCGATATCCAACTTCCAAATATATAAATTGCAAGAAAGCCGTTGTATTGAAACAGATGAGTCAAGCCGAAGATCCACCGAATTCCGTCATATGCCAGCGTCGCCAAGAACCCTCCCGCGAGGCCCACGGCTAGGCAGTTCAGAAAAGTTGTCGCACTGATCCGTCTTGCCCAGGCCGCCAGTCCGAACAGAAAAAGCAACGATGGCACACCGAACAAGGTCAGGAAAAAAGCCATGGGCAACAGGCCGAAGATGTGCGCAACAAGGGCTGCCAAGGAAATTGCCGCACAAGCTCCGGCACTCAGCCGCAGAAGGAGGTTGGTTCGGTCTGTAAGTGCTATGAGTGCGGTTGTCATGTTTGGACTTTATGACGAGCCGGGTCGCCCACAAAAAATTCTTCTACGCGTCTCGACCAAGCGTTCAATAATTTCGTCAACAACAAACCAACGGTCCCGGTCAATACCATCATCTCAACAGCTATGACGAATGCAGTGTTCGGACCATTGCCGTTCATTACGCCCTTCAACCACACCCCTTCAAACTGGTGCAGCGCTATCACTCCGGGCTGGTAGATCCCAAGACACGCCCAGGCGATGGCAAATGCCGCTATCGCACTCGACACTTGACGCATAACGGCCTTCCGCCGTTCTTCCAGAGGAGCTCGTCGCCACCGTAAAGATCGTTCAGAGGTCAATCCGCTCATCGCTACGGCAAACAGCAACAAAAGTAGTGTGAATTGGGCCGGCGAGAAATTCGGCGTTCTTGCATGAAGTGAAGCTACCACGAGGTTCGGCAAGGGATAAAAAGATGGTAAATTCGCGTAGAAAACAAGTAAGACAATCATTCCGAGGCACATTTTCAGGAGGGTTTGTTCGGACCGAAACTGCATCACGCCATCCATATCCTCCCCGACAGTCAGCTTGCCGGCTGCTACGAGATAGCGCCACAGCAACACGACGATCAGAACGGAGCTGACTATGGGAACTGATATCGAGAGAATCGGGAATGGAAATGTTAGCGCCTGCCAAACGAAACCGCCTAGCCCGTCGGGTAAAATGGGAAGCAAAAAGATAACGAATACCAGAAACCCCCAAGTGCACGCCCGCACAAAGCGCGAGGACCACCAAAAAGTCCTTGAGGGAACAATCGTCAGAGGCGACAGCGGCTCTTTGGCTGCCGGCTCGGCATGTTGCAGACGTTCTTGCAAGTCTTTCAGCGTATTGGCCATTCCCGAATCCATCGGCGCTAGCGAAAGCTCTGCGTGCCCTATCATCGCCTGCCTGCGAAGCCGGAATAAGGCGCTCAACCGGGAGCAATCTCGAAAACGCCCTCGCACCAGCGCCCCGAGGAGATCCTGTAACTCTGTGAGCAACTGGAATGGGGTCTTGGATGCATCAGGTACCGCCTTTGCGATCCATAGTGCCTCCCACAATGAAAGACCGACCAATCCGATCCAGGCAAACCATGCTGTCAACATCCCATGAAACGTGAGGAGCCCCAGATAATGGATCAGCCCTGTATCAGGCACGGACTCGATTGTCATCGTCGCGACAGCAGCATCAATCGTCACCCACAGCAACGCACCGCCTTGAATCAACCGGGAAAAAACCGGCTTCCGTACAAAACGGAGAGAGCCGATTCGCGCCAACGCCACTAGGCCTGTCCAATAACCGTAGCCAGCGAACGTCACCTTGTCGCTGTTGAACTGCCATGGTGGAAACAGAGCCAGCCCGCTGAGCGGTGTCGACGCGGAGCTGGCCGCCAACAATGCGCCGCAGAGGTCAAAGCCGAAACCGATCGCAAAGGCAACCAGAAAGGCATCGGCCACGCTGGTTACGCGGCTCAGCCTGTTGGTCAGCAGGATTCGTACTGGTGCAAGTAGCGACAGTTGTCACGTCATGGCGATCAAGAGGGCAATCCACGGGCTGAGAGTCAACATGCTGTAGGGGTCGAAAAGTCGAAGGATCAACCGCGGCCCAACCGTCCCCAGAAACGCCCCTTGGAGCACGTAAATCAGGAAGGTCCTATCACTCAGGGTGGCACGTGCGCCACCCAGGCGGATCAGTGCGACTGTCCAGGCTGCCAATAATAGAAGTGAGAGAAGCGGCATCCCCGCAGCACCCTCTGGTACTTGGTCTAAGTGCAGTTTGGAATTTCTGTTGCTTTGGCTGACTGCGAGGACGCCTGGAGTCTCCTACAAACGCAAATCCATGTCAAATGAAATGTTCAATTCTGTATCAAATGGAATTTTAGTTAGAAACAATACTTTAAGAATCATACCAAGGGGGTGGAACTGAGGCAAAAGTTTGTGCACCCCCCCTTGCCGGGTTGGACTAGGTGATAAGCTACATGGCTACGGTGAAGGTTAATATGACTGACGACATCTAATTTTTGAAGAGGGCCAGCCCCCTGTATCTGGCCTTGAAATTCAAACGTACCGAGCCAAGAAGCGGTTGAGAATTGAATGGCCGAGCCTTCGATCTGATGCAGCCCTGTGTTGGCGTAAGGCTTCTTGAACCATTTCGCAATCTGATTCGGTTTGCCACTTGAAGATACACTAAGGACGGTTCCATCTGAGTAAAACCTCAGGTACTTCCAGTTGTTGCTGCGGTTAGAGCCCTCAAAGGGTCCTGACTGATACAGACCTATTCTGAAGCGAACTTTTCGCATCATTGATGGGAATTGCTAAATTCAGATTTTCGTCGACATTGAATTAAAAGGTTGTGATTCCAACGCCCTCCCCCGCCATGTCGAACAGTGGGCCGCCGCTACCCGCGAGAGAAATCGGCGCCGTGACCCGCAAGAATTTGCCGCCTTCTCCTCGATTGATCGAAACTCTGGCTCTATCCTGAGTCGATAAACCCTGGCTGCACGATAAGCCTCTCCGACAATCAAGAGGACGCTCTCTGTGGCTCCCTGGACCTTCAGAGTCATATCCGTCATTGCCCCATCGCGTTTCTCAATCGTCTTTGAGTCGTTCTCATCCGCCCGAACGCCTACGCCCACGTCCGCGTGCTCCGCTCCATATTCGTCAGCAATTGTCCTGCCTATTGTGGGAACCAAACATTCCACAGTCTTGCCGCTTCCAAACAACTCTGCGTAGTTACCGACTGCATCGTCTGTGCGTCTCAAGCTTTCCCATACCGCGTAGACTCCTGCCAAATTCAATCTGGCAAAATATAACCATGTTGGTTATGCAGATAAGCAAATTCTTCAAACGGGCCTCCGATATGAGTTGGCACTATGACGACAATACGGACGCGATGTAAGCGGAGTTTAAACCTGTGACATTCACCGTTTGTAATACAGTGGGTGGGAACTCCTCGTTGCAGCCTCTACTTTTTTCCTCTTGATTGCGGCGGCGTTTGCGGAGGCTTATTATTCTGGTCGAGTCTGCATAGTTCGCAGGGAAACGGTTTGCCGTGCTTCGGGCATTTGGTCGCACTCATTTCATTTCACCTCGGGTTGGTTCTCTCCGCGACTTGACAAAGATAACCGGATGTACAGTAAGTCGTCAGCGTCTCAGTGTGTTTGGGGCGAACAGACGCTTCATATGATGGCCCTATTATGAGAACTTAGCCACACCGCATTAGTTGGAGGATCCCGATCTGCCTGTGGATCCGGTTCGCCATTGGAAGATTTACCCGAATCTGTACTCG
>Ga0207098_10106_pt3 | contig 24389 bp, 20 predicted proteins | sample Alteio_BWMinHeat_84_FD_153548 | JGI IMG/M metagenome (GOLD analysis project Ga0207098, IMG submission 153548) | Enriched cells from forest soil in Barre Woods Harvard Forest LTER site, Petersham, Massachusetts, United States -... | ecosystem: Environmental > Terrestrial > Soil > Temperate forest >...
GTCTTGCGGACCACCGTGAACATTCCGTTACTTCGCTTCTTGGCGCAGACATGCGTGAACCCCAAGAAGTCGAATGTCTCCGGACGCCCCTGATTTCGCCGACGGCGAGAGTCGATGGCGAACGCCCCGAACTCCAGAAGCCGGGTTTTCTCAGGATGCAGTGCCAAACCGAACTTTTCGAATCGCTTCTTCAGTTCGGCCAAACACCGTTCCGCTTCATTCTTGCTCTGGAATCCCATCACGAAGTCGTCCGCCCATCTCACGACGATGACATCGCCCTGAGCTTGCGTTTTTCTCCAGTGCTGGATCCACAGATCCAAGACATAGTGAAGAAACACATTCGACAGCAGCGGAGAAATGACTCCCCGTACGCAAAAGATAACCTAACATTTGAGCGGATTTTGAAGTATCGATAGAGAGGGGCATGAACTGCTTGCATAATGTCACATACGGTTGTACTCTTGTGACACATGGCGCGAGCCAACGATGCAGAAAAAGCAGAGCGTCTCAATCATGCACGCGGTTTGCTGCAGCGATTCGATTCTCTGCCCGATGCAGTAGACAAGATGGTTCGCGACTGCTCGGTCTCCCCCCGCCAGGCCTATCGATATCTTCAACAAGCAGGACGATTGAAACAGGATGTTCCAATCACGGATACGAAGATTGCTTTTACCGTGAAGCTATCCGAAGCGCTGGTAGAACGTTTACGTTCATACGCGACCAGAAGAGGCTTATCACTCAGCGACGTCGTGAGCCGTACTCTGGAGGCGTTTCTCCCGCGGAGGAAGAAGCGTGGGTGAACGGCCACCAGGTCGGCGCCACACGATTCAGTTGGAATATCGGTTTGATCGTTTGTTGTCGGAAAAGTTGGAACAGGTCTACGGACTGCTGGTGCCCGACAAACGATGGTCGGTCCACCCGACATCGCTACAGGAGAAATTGAATGAACAAACCCGCCGCGATTTATGCACGAGTGTCTTCAGATCGGCAGAAGGAGAATCAGACGATCGGCAGTCAGACGGCGGCCCTGAAAGAGTACGCCGAAAGTCACGGCTATCTGGTGCCGGCGGAATGGGTGTTTGAAGACGACGGCTACAGTGGTGCCAGCTTGATCCGGCCGGGATTGGAAGCCATGCGCGACCTGGCTGCCCAAGGTCAGATCGAGGCCGCGCTTGTGTATGCGCCAGATCGCCTGAGCCGCAAGTATGCGTACCAAGTCTTGCTGAGCGAAGAATTCGCGCGGTGTGGCGTGTCGTTTGTTTTTCTGAAGTCGCCGTCAGGAGAAACACCGGAGGATCATCTGCTGGTGCAGTTCCAGGGCATGATTGCGGAGTATGAGCGTGCTCAGATTGCAGAGCGGACTCGGCGCGGCAAACGGCACAAAGCTCAACAGGGACTTGTGAATGTTATGGGCGGAGCGCCCTATGGTTATCGATACATCAAGAAAAGCGACAATGCTGAAGCCTATTACGAAGTAAACGAAACGGAAGCCGAGATCGTTCGAACGATATTCGATGCCTACACGCAGCGAGGACTGAGCATCAACGCGATCGCGAGATTCTTGAATGAACGGCAGATTCCAACGCGGACAGCGACCACGCGTTGGGAGCGGTCGACCGTGTGGGGCATCCTGCGGAATCCAGCTTACGAGGGCAGAGCCTGTTTCGGCAAAACGGAGTCGCGACCACGGCAACGTATCACGCGGCCTCTGCGTCAACGGAATCGTCCTCCGACCCGCACCAGCGCCAGTCATGAACGGCCTCGTCAAGACTGGATCGAGATTCCCGTTCCCGCTTTGGTCAGTGAAGCCACGTTCGCCCTGGCGCAAGAACAGTTGCAAAAGAACAAACATCATTCGCCGCGGCGCACCATCGAGCCGACACTGCTTCAAGGAATCCTCGTCTGCCAACAGTGCGGCTACGCGTTGTACCGCTCATCAACCGAAACGACGAAGCGAAAGCTCTACTACTACCGTTGCCTTGGCTCCGATGCATATCGACGTTTGAAAGGTTCCGTGTGTTCGAACCGGCCGGTCCGCCAAGACTACTTGGATGAATTTGTCTGGAACGAGATCATCCGTTTGTTAGATGAGCCAGCGCTGATCCAAGCCGAAATCGATCGCAGAATGGAAGCGGCCCGCAATGCAGATCCACTTCGAAATCGTGAACAGGCACTACGCTACCAGCAGACGCGGCTTCAAACCCATATGGACCGTATGGTCACAGCGTATCAGGAAGAACTGATCACGCTGGCCGAGTTGCGGCAGCGCATGCCAAACCTGCGCAAACAGGAGCAAGCTGTCGAGTCGGAACTCCGCTCGCTGGAAATGGCATCGCAAGATCAATCCAGATATTTACGGCTTGCCGCGACACTATCTGAGTTTCGTGGAAAGCTACGCGTCCGAGCCGAGACTCTCGATACTTTAGAGCGGCAGAAAATCCTTCGTCTGGTCGTGCAAGAGATCCTGGTTGGCAGTGATACGATTCGAATCCGACACTCAATTCCGGTATCACGGCCAGACGGACACGGCAGTCCAGCGGGTCCAGCACGCCCTCCTGCCGGAACTGGATTCGGAAGTTATCTTTTGCGTACGGGGAGTCATGACCCCACCCTGCGGCGTTCCTTCCTCGACGGCTTGCCACTGACCGTGCTCCATCACGCCGGCTCTCAGCCATTTCTGAATGAGTCGCACGACGCGACGATCACCAATCCGGTGCTCGATGAACTTCACAAGCCATCCGTGATCCAACGTGTCGAAGAACCCACGAATGTCGGCATCGATGATCCAGTTCACCTTCTTCGTCACGATTCCGACGTAGAGAGCATCCAGGCAGTTGTGCTGGCTGCGTCCAGGTCGGTAACCGTAAGAAAAATTCCGGAACTCCGTTTCGTAGATGACATTGAGGACGAAAACCGCCGCGTATTGCACGATCTTATCCTCCAGCACCGGCACGCCCAGCGGCCTTTGCCTTCCATCCGCCTTGGGAATGTAGGTTCTCCGAACGGGTTTTGCCCGGTACGCCCCACGCTTCAGCCTTCCGGAAAGATCTTGAAGATTTTCTTCCAGATTCTCTTCGTAGTGCCTCCACGTTTCCCCATCGATACCGGCCGCCGCATCCCGCTTGAGGTTGTAGTACGCCTCTCGCAGTGTGTCGGTCGCCGTAATGTGGTGCATCAGGCTGGTGAACTTAAGCTTCTTATCCTTCAACGCTCGTTGACGTACTCGGCCCAGTGCGCTTTGCATCCGTTCCCGGCCTTGAATCCGGTGAATGTTTTGCTGAGTCGAGTTTCCTTTGGTCGGAAGGCTTCCCTCCATTTCCTCCGCTGCCGTGTGTTGTCCGGCTTTGTTCGGAAACTTCGCAGGTACTACCCTTCCGTCCGACTTCCCCTGCCCATGCATCATCGGCGTACGCCTTTCGGCTTCCCGACACGGCCCTCCTTCAGGGCGAGCAAGGGATCTCCCGGTTCTCGCGCGCGCTGTTTCTGTGCATGCCTTGGGTCTATGACCCCGCGGAGTCCTTCCGTGTCTCGCCATATCGACACGTCTGGTGTTGCCTTCCGCATCTCCTTAGAGCGTCGGCACTCCATTCCAGGTATAACGAGGCTCAATACCATGCCTGCACATTCCTCTTTCAACGCTTCACGGCTGAACTTGCGGACAGCCGTGCATGATCGAGTCCGGCACGGGTGGCTAACCCTTCACCGTGCGGAACTTTCGTCCGCAAACAACGCGCCGGTTTATCCCGGCGCACAAGGAGCAAACGATGAGACAACTATTGCGGATTGTTTTTCTGGTTACCACATTAACAGGGAGCGCTCTTGCTCAGGATGCAATAGACCAGGCGCCATCGGTTGACGGGCAACCGACACCTGGTTACGGCGGCCATGGCGGCTATGATGGTCGTGCAGAGGTGTTTGTCACGGGTTTCGGACTGTTTTCGAGTCAAGTCAACGGCGGCGGAGTCGGCGAGCAGGCCACTGACGCAGGAGGAGCCTCGGCCGGATACCGTTTTCATTTGAATTCCTCGAGTGCCATTGAGGGTCGTTATGGCTTCAGCCGTAACTCGCAGAAGTACTCGACAGTCAGCGGCGTTTCTTCCATCCCCGCGTACTTTTCCGAGATCAGCGGCAGCTACGTATTCAGTTTCGGTGGGTCCTACCGGATCCGCCCCTTTTTAGAAGGAGGAGGAGGTCTCCTTATCTTCAGCCCAGCCAATTACGGGGCCGGAAGCAGCGTGTATGGGGGTGGGACGCCCTCGGTTGGGTTGCCGAGACAATCCACAGCCATGTTCGTGTACGGCGGCGGCGCTGACGCGCCGCTGTCGTCGCGAGTCTTTCTGAGACTCGAATTCCGGGATATTGGATATAAGACGCCCGACTTCAACACGGCTACATACCATACGAACACCTTCAGTTTCGGCTACGAGCCTTCCATTGGCGTTGCTTACCGCTTCTAGCTTGTCCTTGCGCCGGTCCTCGGCGAATGCGGGTCAGACTCCGAATTCAATTCGGGGTCAGGCCCGTCAGGTCCCTCAGAATTACTTTCATTCGCGACTTTATCTGCAAAGCCCCAGCACCGGGAATATTTCGTTAGTTGAGGCGGTCTTACGTCGTGAAAGGGCATTCTGACGGGAGGCAACACGTGATCGCTACCAGTGGGTTAGATGGACAGCTCGAGGCGACCGGCGACCATGATTTTCACCGCTGGGGAGTCATCTTAGCGGGCGGGGACGGAAAGCGGCTTCTGCCGCTGACGCGTAGGATTACCGGCGACGAGAGGCCAAAGCAGTTTTGCGCCCTGACCGGCAGTGAGACCCTGTTGAAACAGACCCGGCGCCGCGTAAGCCGGATGGTCCCCACGCTGCAGACGCTCCTGGTGATGAACCGGGCGCATGAGTGTTATTACGCCGATAACGTCGCGGGAGTCTCTTCGACATGCTTGCTGGTTCAACCGTACAATCACGGTACTGCAACGGCCATAGCTTATGGCCTGACCCGCGTCGGGCAAACAGACCCGCAGGGGATCGTTGCCTTCTTTCCATCCGATCACCACTTCGCAAATGAGGAAGCATTCAGCAACTGCGTGGATTTGGCTTTTATTCAGGCGAAATCGCATCCCGAGCGCGTGATCTTGCTGGGCATCGAGCCGGAGGCGGCCGAGGAAGCTTACGGATGGATCGAGCCGGGATTTCCTCTCGCCAGTGGATCAGGGACTCTCATCTCTGAGGTCAGCCGATTCTGGGAAAAACCGCCTCGAAGCGTCGCATCGTGGTTGATGCGCCGCGGCTGCCTCTGGAACAGCTTCGTAATGGTGGGGGCCCTTGGCGCCTTCAGAAATCTGATCCAGCATACTCTTCCGGAACTGCTCTCGCGCTTCGAGTCTATGCCGGCCATGGTGGCTCCAGGCAGGGAGCATCGAGCGTTAGGCGAGATCTATCAGAAATTACCGCCGGCGGATTTTTCCGCCGAGGTGTTGTCCGCGCGTCCTTCCGACCTCGCTGTGATCTGCGGCCGGGGCCTGGGATGGAGCGACCTTGGCGACCCGGAGCGGGCTCTTTCGGTCCTGAACCACAACGGCTCGCGATATTTAGCTCAGGCAGACATCCAAGACTCTTAATTCTGAACACCGTCTTCTATACAAAGGTGTCGGCAAATTCTCGAGTATGGAATCCCTCAAGGCGATAACGAGTTTTCTTCGCCAATGAGCTCTTCGACTGACCAGGCTGATCTCGCGAGCCGGGAATGGCTTATGAAATTCCCTGACGTGAGACTTGATTTCGGTGTCCGGCATTTGATCGATCATAAATGCAGGCAGCAACGTATAGCCTGTCCCGTGTCTGACAAGGCGGAGAAGAGTATCCAGGTTTCCGCCCTGAAACTGAACTCTCGGCAGAATTTTTGCGGGCTTTGATTCCACCCGGCAAAGTTGCATGACCTGGTCTTTAAAACAATGCCCATCCTGCAACAGCCAGATATCCGATGTATCCAGATCATCAATTCGGCAGGCTCTCCCCTTCAACAATCGATGACCAGAGGATGCGTAGACGTTGAAAGTCTCATAGTAAAGGGGCTCTTCAAGCAGACCTGCACCAGAGAGCGGAGTTGCCATCAGGGCGGCATCCAGCCGATCTTCACTGAGTTCTTGTAAGATCACGCTAGTTTTCAGTTCATCTATCAGCAAGGTGACTTTTGGGTAGTGCTGAGCGAAACGCTCTAAAAAGTGCGGCACGAGAGTGTTGGCGACGGTAGGAATCACACCGAGGCGAAACTCGCCGGCAATTTCATCGGACTTCTGCCGCGCCAGTTCCTTTAAACGTTTGTGCTCTCTAAGAATCAGACGTGCCTGATTCAGTATGGCTTCGCCATCTTCTGTAAGCACAATTGGTTTTTTGACTCTATCAAAAATGACGAGGTCCAGATCCCCTTCGACTTTTCGAATTTGCTGACTTAAGGTGGGCTGAGAAATATGACATGCTTCCGCTGCTTTACCGAAGTGTTTAAGGTCTGCAACTGCAACAATGTACTCTAACTGAACCAGACTTGGCACGACGCCTCCTTGTTCCATAGTTTACATCAATGATCGATTGAAACTATCGATTTCCATTTTCCATTTGTTAGGCCAAAACTTACAAAGGATAGAGTCGGATCGGTTGATCGCAAAAAAAAGGAGACCCATCGTGTTAAGAACAAAACTAAAATGCGCCGCGCTAGCGGCATTAACCTTATTTGCACAGTTGGGGTATTCAGGAGCGCCTCAGGGAACCGAACAGGATGTAACTAACAGACAAACAGTCTCCAATCAATTCTGGTGGCCCGAAAGACTGGATCTGGCTCCCCTTCGCCAACATGCCAGTGAATCGGATCCGATGGCGAAGGATTTTCAATATGCCAGGGAGTTTAAAAAACTCGATCTCAAAGCGGTCAAAAAGGATATCGCGGGAGTTTTGACAACCTCGCAAGATTGGTGGCCCGCTGATTACGGCACCTACGCGCCATTTTTCATTCGGATGGCCTGGCACAGTGCCGGAACCTACCGTATTGCCGACGGTCGTGGTGGTGCGGGCGGCGGCCAGCAGAGGTTTGAACCGCTCAACAGTTGGCCCGACAATGCGAATCTAGACAAAGCTCGGCGCCTGCTTTGGCCGGTCAAGCAGAAGTATGGAAAAAGCATTTCCTGGGCCGACCTGATGGTTCTGACCGGCAATGTTGCTCTGGAATCGATGGGTTTCAAAACTTTTGGTTACGCTGGCGGACGTCAAGACCAATGGGAAGCGGACCTGGTTTATTGGGGGCCCGAAAAGAAATGGCTGGAGGACGAGAGACATAAAGATGGGAGTCTTGAGAATCCGATGGCCGCAGTTCAGATGGGACTCATTTATGTGAACCCTGAAGGACCCACTGGAAATCCGGATCCGCTTCTGGCTGCCAAAGACATCCGGGAAGCATTTGGACGCATGGCCATGAATGATGAAGAGACTGTGGCTCTGATTGCGGGTGGTCACTCGTTCGGTAAAGCTCATGGCGCCGCGGATCCTTCCAAGTGCGTGGGAGCCGCTCCCGCTGGCGCCGCGATTGAAGAGCAAGGGCTCGGTTGGAAAAACAATTGTGGATCCGGAAACGGTAAAGACACGATCACAAGTGGATTAGAGGGAGCCTGGACGGCAACTCCAACGCACTTTTCAATGCAGTATCTGTCGAACCTTTTCAATTTTGAATGGGTGAAAACCAAGAGCCCCGCAGGAGCCACACAATGGACTCCGAAGGACGGCGGTGGTGAGGGGACAGTTCCCGATGCGCATGACCCCACGCAACATCATGCTCCCATCATGTTTACGACGGACCTTGCTCTGAAATTCGATCCGGACTATCAAAAGATCTCAAAGCGTTTTTTGGATAATCCTCAGGAATTCGAGCTTGCCTTTGCGAAAGCCTGGTTCAAGCTAACCCATCGTGACATGGGCCCTCGTGCACGCTATGTGGGCAGTGAGGTTCCCAAGGAGGAACTTATTTGGCAGGATCCGATCCCTGCCGCGAATCACAAACTGGTTGGCGAATCCGATATCGAAGGCTTGAAGAAGAAAATTCTGAGTTCAGGGCTAACGGCGTCGGAGCTTGTTGAAACGGCATGGGCGTCTGCCGCTTCCTTCCGCGGCACCGATAAACGCGGCGGGGCCAACGGCGCCCGGATTCGCCTTTCGCCCGAAAAGGACTGGGCGGTCAACTCTCCTGGAGAATTGGCAAAAGTTCTGCAAAAGTTGGAAGCTATTCAGTCCGATTTCAACAAGACTCAAAAGAGTGGCAAGAAGATCTCCCTTGCGGACTTGATCGTCCTGGGCGGATGCGCAGGTGTTGAACAAGCCGCTAAGTCCGGCGGCCTTACGGTGAAGGTTCCGTTCAAGCCTGGGCGGATGGATGCCACTCAAGAACAGACCGACGTCAGTTCGTTTGCCGTGCTCGAGCCCAAGGCGGACGGTTTCCGCAACTACTACGGTAAGGGCAACTACATGCCACCGCTGGAGATGCTTGTTGAGCGCGCCAACATGCTGACTTTAACTGTGCCGGAAATGACGGCTCTCGTCGGTGGCATGAGAGTTCTGGACGCGAATGCAGAGCGATCTCAGAACGGAGTGCTTACACAAAAGCCGGGAACTCTCAGCAACGACTTTTTTGTCAGCCTTCTCGATATGTCGACCAAGTGGCAAAAGTCAGAGAAGTCCGAGGGCATCTATGAAGGGCTTGATCGCAAGACTGGGCAACTCAAATGGACCGCGACGCCGGTTGACCTGATCTTTGGTTCGCACTCTGAACTTCGGGCCATTGCTGAGGTCTATGCCGCTGAAGATGGAAAGGAAAAGTTTGTTCGCGACTTTGTGAGTGCTTGGAACAAGGTAATGAACCTCGACCGCTTTGATCCGATGTAATCCGTTAAAGCGATATTGCCGTCGCGCAAAGAAGCCGCGGTTGATGCAAACAACAACTCGTCTGATTTGCGAGTTTTACCTTTCCTTTACAGCCCGTTCGCCGGGTCCTACGTCCAAGAGTAGTGACAGTTCTCGAAGGATACCGAGGACGGAAAGGAGCCAAACTATGTCCAGGCTCAAGAAGTTATTTGCAATCAGTTGTTTATTGGTGCTTACGATGGCGGTCCCGTCCATGGCGGCCCAGCGGTTCTACCGGCCCCATTATTTTGCAGGGCCTCGCGTCGTCATCCGGCCTTACTCCTATTGGGGTCCCGGATGGTATGGATACTGGGGAACTCCGTATTATTACGGACCGGCTTACGCCGTTCCCAATACGGGCGAGGTCAAGATCGACACACATTTAAAGGATGCGCTGCTTTATGTGGACGGCGGATACGTGGGTCCCGTAAACAAGTTCAAGAAGTTCGATCTCAGACCTGGCCCTCATGATCTGGAAATTCGTGACGCGTCCGGTAACACAATATACAAAGAGCGTGTGGACGTGCTCCTCAATAAAACCACGGAAATCCGGCTGCCTTCTTAAGCGGCAGTCCGTTGTGGCGGCGGTCCATGACCGCCGCCAGGACATTTCAAGTTCTTCCTGCCCTTAGCCTCGCTTCGACGATTGAATTTGCTCCGCAAAGAGGCGAAACTTCCACAGAACTATAATTCATGGAAGATCGTGCACAGCGGACGGCCCAGACCACGGATAAACTGTCAAAAGACGAGCTCCAGCGCATCGAGTTCTATTTAGAGGAAGCCCAGCGAATGAGCCACACCGGAAGCTGGGCATGGAACGTCGAGCAACAGCAAGACGTCTACTGGTCGCCCGAACTATTTCGCATCTGGGGACTGGATCCGCGAGAGGGTCTGCGCGCGGTCCAAACGATCAGCGAACTGGTTCATCCTGATGATTTGACCAAGCTGCTCGAGTTGCGGGACCGAGCCATCGAAAATAAGACCGATTACGAAATCGATTTCCGCATCCTGCTCAGCGATGGATCGATGAAATACATCCACGGCTTTGGCCATCCCGTCATCGACACCTCGGGAACAGTGGTCGAACTGGTGGGCACAATTATGGATGTCACCCAACAGTATCAGGCAAGAAAAGAGCTTGAGGAGGCGCTCGAAGAGATCCAGGAGTTGCGGGACCGTCTTTACCGCGAGAACCTGGCTCTCAAGAATGAGATAGACCGATCATCCGCATTTCGGGACATCGTCGGCACCTCGCGTGAACTTCAGTCCGTGCTGGCCCTGGTATCTAAAATAGCGCCGACCGATATAACGGTTCTGATATCCGGTGAAACCGGCACAGGTAAGGAACGAATTGCGCGCGCCATACACGATCGTTCGCATCGCACCTCCCGTCCATTCGTCGCTGTGAATTGTGCGGCAATGCCGGCCGCATTGATTGCATCGGAACTGTTTGGCCATGAAAGAGGAGCTTTCACAGGCGCCGTACAACGGCACCTGGGCCGCTTCGAGCTTGCCGAAGGGGGCACTATCTTCCTGGACGAAGTCGGCGAACTCCCACCCGAAACCCAACTGGCGCTTCTTCGAGTTCTGCAGGAAAGAGAATTTGAACGTGTCGGAGGACACCAGTCTCTCCGTACCGACGTGCGGGTCATTGCCGCTACGAACCGCGACCTCGGCGCCGCGGTACGCTCCGGAACATTTCGCAGCGACCTCTATTACCGATTGAATGTTTTTCCCATCGACTTGCCGCCGCTGCGGGACAGAAAAGAGGATATCCGTCCTCTCGTCGAGCACTTCATCGAGCGTTATTGCCTCAGGACAGGAAAGAAAAAAAGGATTCTGAGCGAAAGCGTCCTCGAGTTACTCGAGTCTTATTCGTGGCCCGGGAACATTCGAGAGCTTCAGAACGTTGTTGAAAGATCGCTCATTATCGATGAAACAGACTACTTCATGGTTGACGAGCGTTGGCTCTCCCACGAATTTCACAGTGCCGGATTAACCTCCGATCTTTTCGCAAATGTAACGGGGCGTACCAGACAATTGATAGAAGATGCCCTGACCGAATCGAACGGACGGGTGTCCGGACCGGATGGTGCCGCTGCACGATTGGGTCTCCCACCCTCGACACTCGAATCCAAGATCAAATCACTGAAGATCGATAAACGACGCTTTCGAAAGCGTTGAACCCGCCAAGTTCGCGATATTCGTGATATTTCGCGAATCAATCGCGACATATCGTTAATAATCTCGACGGAAGGATAATCCTTTCAGTATTTTACAATGGTATAGATATTGCAGTTGTTTTGACGCGCGCCTGAACTTGCGTCTGTAGAATCAGCAGATCACGGATGATGCCATACGCTCGACAGACTGGAAACCGGAACCTGATCGCCTTCTACGAGTCCTTCGTGCGGGCGGCTGGAGTGTGCTCCGTCCTGGTTGGGATTTTCGGTATCGTCGGCTGGGTTTTCAATATCTCCTTTCTAAGGAGCGTTTACCCAGGCTTGGTACCGACAACGCCAAATAGTTCCCTCACGCTTGTTTTGATCGGAATTGCTCTCCGACTCACCATGTCCCCACGAAACAGATCCAATCCAACGGCCAGAGCGGTCATGGTTGTCTGCATTCTCGCCGTGCTCCTGATAGCCGGATTGACTCTCTGCGAGTACGTTTTTCATCGTGATCTGGGAGTGGATACGCTGATCTTCCAGCAGCGAACCATCGACTCGGATTCACCCGTTCGGCCAGCGCCCATCAGCGCAGCCACGCTTGTGCTTGTTGGCTCCGCCCTCTTGATGACCATTTTCGAATTCGGCGTTCCCGTTGCGCAACTCCTGGCGCTGACGGGCAGCTTTCTGGGCGTCCTCGCGGTCACCGGCTACGTATTCCAAATAAAAACCCTGTATGCAATCGGTACTTCTACGGCGATTTCCGTGGAAATGGCTGTGATGGCGGCAGTTCTTGGTTTAGCCGTGCTTTTCGCTCGTCCAGAATTGGGATTAGCGGGAATTCTATCGAGCAGCAATGTTGGTGGCGTTGTTGCGCGCCGCCTGATGCCCTTCGGTATAGGATTTCCATTCCTGCTGGTCCTGCTCGCTTATGTGCTGCAGTTGGTGCGATTAGGGCGGACGCCGCTCAGCGGCATCATTTTCCTTTTTCTAGGAATCGTTCTATTTACGGCACCCATTCTTTGGACCGCCGGCCTCCTATATCGAACGGACAAGAAGCGTGAGCGGGCGGAGCGGCATCTTGCCGCGCAATACGCTGTCGCAACTCTGATTTCCGGCTCCAATCGCGTACATGAGGTCGCCCAACCCATTCTCGACGAGATCTGCATGACGATTGGCTGGGACAGTGGAGCGATATGGGAGTTTGCCAGTACGGGAAATCTCACACGGATCGCATCCTTTAATAATGCGGCCTCGGACGACCGCGGAACTCCGTTAACGACCGTTTCACTGGAAGAACCTGTTTGGCAAAGTGGCGCCGCGATATTCCCCATTCGAGTTCAGGGCACGACCGTGGGCCTGGTCGAGTGCCGTAACGAGAAAAAGCCGCCGCGGGACGAGGAAGTCATTCAGGTGATGGAAGCCATTGCGGCCCAAATAGGACAGTTTGTAGAACGCAAACGGAGCGACCGGGAGATCCGGCGAGTCAATCGGGATTTGAGGGATCGCGAAGACCAGCTCCACGCAGCCAACAAAGAATTGGAAGCTTTTTCCTACTCGGTTTCACACGATTTAAGAGCGCCGATCCGGCACATTTCCGGATTCGTTCAACTGCTGGCGCGACGTTCCGGCAATGCTCTTGATGACCAGGGACGCCGTTATCTGCACATCATTTCGAATTCATGCGCCAAAATGGGCGAGCTTGTCGACGACCTGTTGAGCTTTTCGCGAATGGGCCGGGCGGATATGTTGAGGGGACGCGTCGATCTCAACGGAATAGTCCGTCAGATCATCGACGAACTGGCTCCTGCCGCTTCGGGACGAACCGTCCAGTGGACCATCGGTACTTTGCCGGAGGTTATTGGCGATTCAGCCATGCTTCGTATCGTTCTGACGAACTACATTTCGAACGCGATCAAGTACACGCAGAAACAAGACAATCCGGCGATCGAAATTGGATCTTCAACAGACGCCAATTCGGAATTTGTGATTTTCGTAAAAGACAACGGAGCGGGGTTCGACATGAAATACGCTGCAAAACTTTTTGGCGTTTTTCAACGTCTCCATCGAGACGACGAGTTCGAGGGGACGGGGATCGGACTCGCAACCGCGCGCCGGATCATATCTCGACACGGAGGCAGAACCTGGGCGGAAGCCGCACTCGAGCAGGGAGCGACGTTCTATTTCAGTCTGCCTCAAAGCCAGGAGCAACTCTCAAATGCAGACATTAAAACCGATTCTGTTGGCCGAAGATAGCAGCCAGGACGTTGAACTGACGTTGGCGGCTTTGCAGGAATACCACATTGCGAACGACGTTGTGGTTGTACGCGACGGACAAGAAGCGCTCGATTATCTGTATGGCAAAGGCGCATTTCAGGATCGTAATCCGGCTCGGCCCGCGCTCGTGTTGCTGGACTTGAAAATGCCGCGGATGGACGGTCTTGAGACTCTTGCTGTCATCAAATCCGACACGAATTTACGATCCATTCCCGTGGTGATGCTCACCTCCTCACGCGAAGAAGTCGACCTCATTCGCAGTTATGAGCTTGGCGTGAATGCTTATGTCGTGAAACCGGTGGATTTTCAGGTTTTCATCAACGCCGTAAAGGAGATCGGCGCGTTTTGGGCTGTGCTCAACGAAACCCCTCACACGGGTGGAAGAAACATCACGTGAAACGGCTTAATGTCCTTCATCTGGAAGACAACATTTTGGACGGCGAGCTGGTGTCCAGCAGTCTCGCGGACGCCGGCCTGACCTGCGACGTCCTGCGCGTCGCCACTGAAACGGAGTTTCGAGGTGCGCTCAAAGAACGAAAGTTCAACCTGATTATCAGTGACTACAGCATGCCGGGTTTCGACGGGAAGTCCGCTCTCAATATTGCCCGCGTTGACGCACCCGACACGCCTTTCATTTTCGTTTCGGGAACTATCGGCGAAGAAGCCGCAGTCGAAAGCCTTCTCGCCGGAGCCACGGACTACGTTCTCAAACACAAATTCGCCCGATTGATTCCTGCCGTGCAGCGCGCGCTTCGCGAAGCAGACGACCGTAAGGAACGACAGCTCAGCGAAGAAGCTTTGCGTGTATCCGAAGAAAGATACCGTCAGTTGTTTCTCAGCAATCCCCATCCCATGTGGGTTTATGACTTCGAAACAATGCGGTTTCTGGCAGTCAATGACGCCGCCGTCGCAAAGTACGGTTACTCCGAGGACGAATTTCTTCGTATGACGGTCGCTGAAATTCGACCTCCTGACGATGTTATTCGCCTGGTGGACAGGATTGCGAACACGCCGAAATCAGCCGAGAACCTGTCGGAGTGGCGCCACAAAACCAAGGATGGCAGGCTGCTCGATGTGGAAATCGCATCCAATGCAATCGATTTCGAAGGCCGGCCCGCACGTCTCGTTTTGGCCACGGACATAACGGAAAAAAAGAAGATTCAAACTCAACTGCTTCGCAGCCAGCGTATGGACACAATCGGAACGCTTGCCGGCGGTATCGCTCACGATCTCAACAATGTCCTTGCTCCAATACTTATGGCCGTTCAGGTACTGAAAGATCGTCACAAGGAGGAGACAAGCCAGGCACTCCTGGACACTCTGGAGCAAAGCGCGAAACGCGGCGCCGGCATCGTTCGCCAGGTCCTCACGTTTGCCCGCGGCGTCGACGGCCAGCATGTTCCGCTGCAGCCAAAGCATCTGCTCGCGAATATGGAGAAGATGGTCGAACAAACATTTCCGAAATCCGTCCGGCTGCAGAACGAAATTCAAAAGGATTTGTGGTTGATCAGCGGCGATCCAACTCAACTCGATCAGGTTCTTCTGAATCTTTGCGTCAATGCGAGAGACGCAATGCCTACGGGCGGTATCATGAAATTCAAAGCGGAAAATACCCTTCTTGACGAAAACTATTCCCGCCTCAATATCGACGCAAAGCCCGGAAGATATGTTGTCATCGAGGTGTCGGATACGGGACATGGAATTCCTCGGCACATCATCGACAAGATCTTCGAGCCTTTCTTCACCACCAAGGAAGTGGGCAGCGGAACTGGACTGGGACTATCGACAGTCATGGCCATTGTGAAGAGCCACCGCGGATTCGTCCACGTCTATAGTGAAACTGAGAAGGGGGCCAGCTTCCGGATTTACCTCCCGGCGCTTAACTCCAGCGATGTATCCGTCCCCGCCCTGAGTCTGTCCGCCGGCCAGTCAGGCAATGGTGAGTTGATTCTCGTAGTCGACGACGAGGCGGCGGTACGCGATATCGCGCAGGTAACATTGCAGACTTATGGTTATCGGGCAGTCATAGCGAAGAATGGCGCCGAAGCCGTCGCCGTTTATGCCGAGCACAAGGACGAAATCAGGGCAGTCCTGCTGGACATGATGATGCCCATAATGGACGGCCCCGCCACGGTTCACGCTCTGACAGCTCTCAACCCGGCCGTCAGGGTTATTGCGGCGAGTGGCCTGTTGGAAACAGCGCAGAACGCTGCCGTCAAGACAGCGGCCGGAAGTGCGATCCGTGCGGTTCTCGCCAAACCCTATACGGCCGAAAAACTTTTGACTACTCTCCACCAGGTCCTTACAGCCGTTTGAGGTAGCTTCCCTGCTCAGCGTCCTCTCGACAATGTTTTTCTTTATGAGACCGATCTATTCGTTCAGAGTCGCGTCCATATCGGACATGATCCAGCTTGCTGCGTTCGTTACCGTCGCTATTTTGATTAGTGGCTTGAACGAGGCAAAGCGGCGGACTGACGCGGCTTATCACAAAGTGCTCGAAGAGCGGATAGATCTCGCACAAAACGCAGTAAGGGTGTTGAAAGCTCTCCTGCCTATGTGCGCCTGGTGCCGAAAAATCCGCGAACAAAACGGTGAATGGGCAGACCTGGAAAGATACGTCGAGAGGAGTTCCGGTAGCGCCTTCTCCCATACGATCTGTCCGGATTGTCAAAAACAGCATTATCCGGCAATACAGCGAACCGACTCGTAACCGACCTCAAGCCGAACGCTGTGCGATGCGGCCGTTAATGCGGATCCAACCTACGTTGCCGTCAGGTCTGCGCACGAATTCGTACGGTGTTCCGACATAGGCGTTGCCTGCGGTCGCATAAGCGATGTCCCTGCCGTAGAAAACGAGTGTCGTTCCATTTGCAACGTTGTTCCCATTGATAACAACCAGGCTTCCTTCATGCTGTTGCACTTCAACGGATCCGACGGGAGGCCTTCGGTAGGTTCCAAGGTACGCTTCGAGACCTGGTTGTCTGGAAAGGGGCTTTGCGTGCCCGGTCATGTCCTCGCTGACACCGCGATGTCCGATTGCCTGGTTGGGCGCCAGCGACAAGCCTTCATAAGCCTGAAGCGTCGCGCGCTCTACAGCCTGTATCAGGCGCCACCCATCGCCATGATTGGTGAGGATGGAAAACGCCAGATTTCTTTCTGGAACTAATTGCAGGTGCAGGCAATGTCCTCCGAGGGTGCCTCCATGGGCGGCGGTCATGACACCGTTGATCCGGCGCAGTTGCCAGCCGATTCCCATCTCATCATCGGTGCTGTTCTTCTTCAACTGCGCGGTCCGCATCTGTTCCAGCAGAGCGCGAGGAATAACAGAATTACCTCCGTTCAAATGGAACGCCGCATACTTCAGTAATTCGGAGACCGTCGTCGCAACTCCGCCCGCAGTAACATTCGCCGGCAAATCGAAAGGGCGCGGCACTATCGTCTGGCCGTCCTGTTGGCGATGGCCGGCGGCGAAACGATAACTCATCGCGTCGCCAGTCCTCGAGAATGCCCGGGACATTCCGATTGGATTGAATACAAGTTCGCGCAGCGCCTCGTGAATGTTTTTTCCGCTCACCACTTCAATCACTCGGCCGGCGATACCGAATCCTGCGTTGTTGTAACTCCACACCGTGCCCGGTGCGGCAAGCTGCGGCTTGTCCTTCATCTCCGAGGTAAAGACACTGAGACTTTCAGTGCCTCGGTCGTCTGTATTCAGTTGTCCTTCCCAGCCTGGCGTATGGGTCAGCAGGTGCCACATCTGCACTTCCTTACTAACCGTTTCATCGGTAACGCGAAATTCAGGCAGGTATCGGCGCACGGGCGCTTTCAGGTCAATACGGCCTTGGTTGACCAGGTTCATGATGGCGGTCGTTGCTACCGTCTTCGAAATCGAAGCAATCGGGAAAATCGTGTCGGCAGTGATCGGCTGTGGATTGTCGGCATTGGTTACACCAAAACCTCGAGTCGTGACTTCCCCATTCTTCATCACGGCAAAGGCGACACCTGGAATGTGGTGCTCCGCCATTTTTGCAGAAATCAGTTTCGCAAGCTCTTCGAACCGTGGCTCGACCTGTCCGGATCCGAGTCCGGATCCCGCCGGACCCATTGTTGTAGCACCCGCCATTAGAATGAATTCCCTTCTCTTCATGCGCATCATGCTAGTTTCGTTTTCGGAATTCGTAAAGATGAGACTCGATGCTTCCGCAATTCCCCATGTGAGTCAACGAACTGTCATTCCCGTTCCGCTCGCCAGTGATCGTGTCATCAATTCGTCAGCTCCGACGGACTTGTTGGCGACAGCTCTTCCTGCGCCTATGTGAAAAGTGTCAAGTGATCGAATCACTTAGGGGACATTCGAGATGGATCTCGCGTCTATGGAAACCTGCGTGCGTACTGTCGAGAATCAGGAATCGAAAGCGCAAAGGGAGACTGCTATGACAACGGGTCAAGATGTTCGTGAATTAGGTTTATACATGTCGAATTGCTGCAACGCTGAAGTGATTTTCGGCGTCAGCGATTGTTTCTCGCGATGTCCGAATTGTGAGGGACTGTGCCGGTGGGACCTCGAAGAGGAACTTATCTCCTGGGAACAACTCCAGGAAGAGGAAGTTGAGGCGGCCTGATTCATTTCAGCCGCATGCCGTGCAAACCAGCATACGATGACACCGCTGGAGAGTGCCAACCCACCAGCATTTCCGGTCTGAGAACGTGCACCTCCACTCCGACCGGGCGGCAAATGTCGATCGGAGCTGCAGAGGCACCCGGTCCCCAAATTGGAATGGACATGTCACCATGGGGACACGTTGAGATCGCACATAGCAGATCGATTTCGGCGAAAAACTCGAAATAGTCGCCTTTCTTCGCCGGACAGGGCTTGACGAAATACTGGTGTTTATCCGGTGTCAGCCCCGTCACCTGAAAAATATTCAGCACGTCATGAACGTCGGTTTCACACAATCGAAACGGCGCTACCGCCCGCGTTAGATTCGAGTGACAACAGACATCGAGTTCTTCACCCGACAACAGTTTGTGGACATAGGGATCACAGCGAGTTCCAAGCAGATCGTGGCAACCCGCTCCATCCTGATCGATTCCATAATTAATACTGTCGCCGATCACCGTAGCCATTGGCCGCAAATACGGCAAACACGACCAGAATCGATCGAATACCTGCATATGGGCATGGTGTAGCTGTTTCGTCCGCGCAGCCCAGAACCGTTCCCGCGGGTTATGGAGATTCCAGGCATTGAAGTCCACAACCTGCGGCCCCTCGATCTCAACAATCCGGCAGATTTGACCTGCTTTAACCGGCCACGCTTTTCCTGAACGGAGTGGGACAACAAACGATTCAACTTGCGTCCGCTCTTCGACAGACTCAGCGAGCCGGCCATAGAACCGTTGGTTCCCTGCAAGGGGTGATCCGGCTGCGGATTCGTATAGAGGCTTCATCCCTTCAGCGATTCCACATAGGTAGCAAAGCATTCATTAAAGAGAGCGCCCGGGCGTCGCTCTCGTAATCTCTCGACGATTTGAGGGCCGGGCATTCCGAACTTATTCAGGATAACGGCCGCCAGAAGTGCCGATCGGTTGAACCCCATCCCACAGTGGGACAAGACACGATGGCCCGAACTGATGAGATTTACGCCTAGATTAGCGACGGCGTGCAGCTTTCCCAGGTTGGGTAACTCCTCATCGAGGATCGGGAAATACACGTAAAGGCATTGTCCAGGAACTGTTGGGACACCGCTGTCCAGATCGCCATCGAGGTCGATGACTGTGTCGACTTCATGCCGGGTCAGCACATCCCAATCAGTGATCGCTGGTGAGATGAACAGTTGCCCGGCATCGTCAACCTGATACAGTTCCATGGCGGTCAGGGTAGCAGACCCAAGCCGTCCGGGCCACACCCAATTCCTTGCCGCTTAAGACTTACTTCAGATTTGTCCTACAGAGTTGTCTTGCCGCTCTTACGGTTGGCTGCCCAACGCTTCCTCGCCAATTCCGATAATTTCCTGCGGCCTTCCGCGGTTAAACCGCCGCTCTTCTTAGGTGGTGTTTTTTTGGCCGCCGCAGGGGCCGCAGGCGCCGCATGTGCGGCAGCGGTTGGCCGGGCTGGGGCAGGCCGGCTAGTGGGGCTGTTCAACTGTCTTCGCAAATCCGATAGTTCCTGATCAAGTTTCGCACGTTCTGTTTCGAGTCCTTTGATAGCTAGCTCAATGAGTCTGTTAGTTGCCATGAAACCTCCCTCAACAGTGTAAAGCCAAATTTGTTTTAAAGTGCTCAGAAATCTTTCAAATTCAGCAAAGTAATAATGCCATGGCTATCACGCTAGGCGGACAAACCCCCATCCTGAGTCATGCAGCAAGCCAGGGAATCACGTTGAAATTCACTCCCGAAGGTGGTCGTCTATCGTGGTCGATCGAGCGGAAAGCGGGTTCGGTTTAATCCAAGGCTGGCAGCCTGACGAGGATCAGCCATTGACTGTTGAAACCAGACGCCTCGCCAGCCGCTGGTCGGCAATATCCAATAACCGGAGAATAAGCGTATCCGGTTGTTCCGCGTTGGCGGGAAGGGCCGGCAACAGATTGTCGTCGACCTGTTTCTTTCCAAGACGATGCAGGACACTGGCCAGAAGACCTGTTTGGAATGACTGGCTCATGATCCGACACCCACCTGCTCGCGACAGTTTGCGAATTGCCGGATTGCAATTCGATGGGGCGTAGGCGAACTGTGCTGCCTCCAGCATTGAAACGTCGGCCTCGCTGTCACCGATCGCCGTTGTTGGAGCGGACGTACATCCCAGAAACTCGGTTACGACACGTAATGCGCAGCCTTTACTCACTTCTTTTGAGACAACGACCGTGTCAGCCTCTCTGGAAATGACGGCCAGCCGATCGAGGGCGTTCGCATTGAGCACACGATCGATCTCCTGAGACGACAGTCCGACGCTTCGGCCGGCATGAAATCGATACGCCCGAACTGCGAATTCGTATTCCGGATCCATAAAAACCCCAGGCAGCATTCGTATGGATTCGCGGCAACGCGCTAGTTGCTCGAACGCGGCTTTCTCGATCAGAGGCATCAAGCGATTTTCGACGCAGTCGAAAAACACACTGCCGTATTCGCCAACGCCTCCAGGTATCCCGTATGTTTCGCAGTAGCTACGAACATCTGCAACGCTTCGTCCCGTATTCAACACGATCGAGAAACCATTCGCCTGAAGCGTCGCCAACGAACGCAGGCCGTTCAGCGTAGTATGCGCAAATCCAAAATGCTCCCAGTCGAAAACGCCATCGAGATCCATGAAAAAGAGGAGATTCGACCACTTCTTTGCCGGCCGGCAACCCATCCAGGCGGCACAAAATGCATTCGTGCCATGGACCAGGTAGTTGCGGGCCTGATGATGGCGTCGGACTGATTCATTTCTCCTATGGGACTCCGCGGCGCATTGCGCGGCCTCAACCGCATTTCGCATCTGCATGGCGCCGTAAAGAAGCTTGTACATGGGAATCCGCCGGTCGATCATCGCGTCATTGCTCTCTCGGGCATAGATGGCCAGCAGCTCGTGTTCGGCCTGCCGGGATAGTTGAAATTCGAAGATTGCCCCTGCCAGATCGTACGCCGGATCGACGAGATCAAGATTCGCACCGCCAAAGTTGTGATGCGCGAAATCGATCTTGTACGCTCTTCTTGACGTCGCGATCCACTCGTCGATGTCCATCTTTCCATCGAGCAGCGCAGGCGCCGATGTTGCGAAGGCGGAAATCCGGCGGCGAAGCGACGAACGCTTCAAAACACTCAGTGTGGAGCCATAAGCGCCGCGGAGTATGTTCACAATCTCATCGCAGCCATTCCAACCGTATCCTTGCTGGAATGGGGCACCTTCGTAGTGCAGCGGCAGTGCTCGCGTACGAGCCGCAACGTAGGAGGGAATGGTGTTTATCACGGTCCGGCGTATTTCCGCCTCTGAGACTGATGTGTCGTGCTCAATCCAGTCGGTCAATAGCAGGCCGTTCCTTAGTCCAAACGTCGGCGGAACGAAACCCCTAAGACGCGTTGCGGCCAGGAACGCATGATATCCAAGCCAACCCCATCCGACGCTTTTGGCAAACACCTTCCGCGCCTTCCTTCGTTCGCCCGGTCCAGTCAGCTCAAGGCTGACGACACGCTTTAAACGAACGTGATGGCCGTCTACATAATGTTTTGCCAGACGCGAGTTGATGGTTTCGCATTGTTCATCTGCATTGATGCGGACATTCTTCGACGGGATGTTCGGGAAGTACTCCGTAAACAACGATTGCAGCGCGACGGGCTTCAGAAGCCGTGACTTGTGTAGATCTTCCAGATCCATGGTGACAACACGCATTCCTTCCGACTGGGCTAAGCCGGCGTCCGCAGTCCAATTCGGACTTGCAGGATGCGTGGGAGCGATTATCGTGATGTCTGCGGCCGGTATTTGAAAGCGCTTGACGATGTCCAATATCAAGCGGAACGTTCGGCCGCTGGCAGGATAGTCATCGATGATGACCAAACGAGCACCCGTTCGTCGAATTTTTGAAAGCTGCCGCGCCTCCCAAACGGATGCGCCGAACTTGGGACGAATCGTGAACCACGAAACCGGCCACCGAGCAATCTTTCTGAGGTATACGGACATCAGCGGCGCGAAATATGCTCCGGCCGTGCGCAGTCCCAGTATGACGAGTGGACGATCGGCAGGTGCCGAGGAATTGCACAGGTAATCCGCAAGGGTAAACACATCCTGGTGGGCCATGTCTTGTGCGCGAAATGCTTCGGGCAGACGCATATGCCTCCGAAGCAGAGCGTCGGGAAGCGGCGCATCCAGCACGTCCGATGAACGTTTGAGTTCCTCTATGGTCTCGCCTGCGGCTTCGGGCGAATCGGTCAGAAGCCGGCATGATGTGTCGACCCATACGCTCCACCTTTTCCGCCAGGTCCGAATGGATTTATCGGAAAAGAGCGAGATGTAACCTGTCGCAAAGCGCGTAAAACGTTGGCCGTTCTGCACGAGATTCCTGAAGCGCGGGAATCGTTTAGCGGCTGGTGTCAGATCGATCGTCCGCCGGGCCAGATAGTCATCGATCGTGCAAGCAATCGCGCAGACAAATAAATAGATATTGATTCTGGATTCTTCACGCTGCCATTCCACGCTCAACGAGTTGTAGCGCTCGACCTCTTCACGAAGCCTCAACCGCAGGTCGCGCAACGACAAAAGGGGATTCAGACACCACTCATAGTGGGAATAGAAACTCCTTTCGGAGGAGTTGGACACCTCCTGATCGTCCCGGCCGGTGATCTCGTGTACTGCTGATAGATGCGACACCGTTGTTCCTCATAAAACTAAGCCTCAAACGAGGATCAACTAGCACGTAAATTGCCGTCCTGAAAACAGGAAGAACAGAACGATGACTATTGATCGATATTCGCCGGATGAATGAGCAGCCGCCGTCTTCTAATCGGGAAAGAGCTGCGAGTAAGAAGGGCGGCAGTTTCCAAAGAGATCGTATAATTCCGGTCCATGACGCTCTTGAAGCTGACCCAGGCCGCGGAACTCCTGAACATCAGTTATCCGACAATAAAGCAATGGATCTACAAAGGTAGAATCCAATCCGTGCGAATGCCTGGCGGCCATCATCGTATACCGCAAAGTGAAATCGAGCGATTGATCCAGCTCACAACACCAAAACGGCGAAAAAAATCGGCCAAACCCGCCATGCTGGACACAATCAGTGGCAGAAATAAGTTACTTGGAACCGTGGAAGGCGTTCGTCACGACGGTTTGCTGGCGGAGGTCAAACTCAATATCGGCGGGCAAATGGTAACCGCGATCATCACAAGTCAGTCCTGCAAAGACCTCGGTCTAAAGCCCGGCATGCAGGCTTATGCACTCATCAAAGCCACTGAGGTCATGATTATTCGGCCGTAAACGATCAAAAAATCACTTTCAGTGCAGCCTGGACAACTCGCGGATCCCCAGCCGACGTTATTGTTCCGAAACTCGCGCTACCGAGAACCACGTTGGGCGCACCTAACTGTGGCGTATTCGTTAAATTAAAAATCTCAGTTCGGAATTCGAGATTCTTTTGATCGCCAAACGCGGTTCGCTTGACGATTGCGAGATCGGCATCCTTAAAGCTCGGCCCCCGTATGGGATTTCGGGAACTGTTGCCCAGAGTGAACTGCGGCGCCACCGTAAACGCAGACGTATCAAAATACTTTGCAGTAGAGCGTCGAGAATCCGGGAGTGTGGGATCCCCAATTCGGTTCGGACGTTGAGTTCCGAACCCGGCAAACGAGTTGAAGTTCGTCGTCTGGCTGATGGCCAACGGAAGCCCCGACTGCAGGGTCATTATCCCTGTGACTTGCCAGCCGCCGAACATCCTGCCCACTAGTCCTGATGTAAAAAAATGATGCCCGGCACCGAGGGGAATATCATAAGCCGAGCTGAGTACCGACACGTTCGGGATGTCTCCTGTCGACACGTCTCGTTCGAGCCGTCGATTGTACGTGTCTGCTACAGGAAAGTTCGCGGTTGGACCCGTAATGATCGAGGCATCGAATACAGATGACGCCTCATCGATCAACCTGGATCGCGTATAGCTGGCCAGTAACGAAAGCCCGTGGGAAAGCCGTTTCTCGATCTTCATCTGAAACGCGTTGTAATTCGTATTTCCGACGTTATTGCGGAACAGAGAAATGTTCGTGAAACGGGGATATGGCTTGATTAGCTGTCCGAGGGGAATAGTTGGATTCCCGAGTGACGACGACGATGGAAGAAGTCCGAAATAAGGATTCGGCACTCGCTGCAATAGTTGTGGACCGAGGCTTAGCTGCTGCGGCGTCAATTGGTTGATGTTCGTATCGGGAATGCCTACGTGAGTGATCTTGGAACCCGTGTAGGCAACCTCAACAAGCACGTTCGGGGTAAGTTCGCGTTGAATGGATAAATTCCACTGCTCCACGTAACCGGATCCGAGCTTTCGATCCA
>Ga0207098_10136_pt1 | contig 23958 bp, 24 predicted proteins | sample Alteio_BWMinHeat_84_FD_153548 | JGI IMG/M metagenome (GOLD analysis project Ga0207098, IMG submission 153548) | Enriched cells from forest soil in Barre Woods Harvard Forest LTER site, Petersham, Massachusetts, United States -... | ecosystem: Environmental > Terrestrial > Soil > Temperate forest >...
AACCCGGTCGGTAGCATTTGCGAAGTAAAGCCCCCGAACCCCTTTAAGGGAGAACCGGAAAATTATACTGAATAGCCTGGCGGAAACCGGGCTTTTTTGTGACGTTTTGTTTGGAAAAATCAGGGATTATGGGTAAATTGTATGCTTGCGAGCGAGTTGCAAAGAAAGGATCAAACGTTGAAATAATTCTTACTTTATCCCCCCCTGTTTAAGCGGCAGTTGCAGTGGCGAGTAGCAGTTAGCCGGATGTTAATAGTTATTGTGTTATTAAGTTATTGGTAAAAGAGATAAAAAATAATTTAAATAATTCCTACTTTATCCCCACCTTTAGGAGATTGGAATAAGGATAAAAACAATATGGATATTCCAAATTACGGCCTTGTTTAGGCTTGTCCTCAGAGATTGCCACGCAATTCTCAGCTTCGCAGGAGAATTTCTCGCAATGACAATCCAATAAAAAGTAATTAATAATACCGAAGAATACCTATGTCTTCATTTGGATATCCGCACATTTGCACATCGGCACATTTAAAAATTCTCCTTAACTTTATTCTTCCAAAAGGCAAACTATGCAACCAGCCCCTGATAAAAAATTAGTCGACGTATACTTTGATAAATACTCCGAGAATCATCAGAATGAAACCAACGAGATTATTCACTGGATATGCGTACCCGCCATTGTATTTAGCTTGCTCGGCCTGGTATGGGCTATTCCGTTTCCCCATCTTGGTTTTCTAGCGCAGTACAATGGGTACATTAACTGGGCTTCGTTTTTCATCGCTTTCGCTATATTTTACTACTATAAGCTGTCGCCGGTACTTTCGTACTTTATGCTTATTGTTATTTTTATATTTACCTATATGCTCATGGTATTGGATCAGTGGAGCAAAGCCGGCGGGCCGGCTTTGTGGCTATCGTGCCTGGTGTTATTTGTACTGGCTTGGGTAGGGCAGTTTATAGGGCACAAAATTGAAGGCAAAAAGCCTTCGTTTTTGGATGATGTGAAGTTCTTATTGATTGGCCCGATATGGCTGCTGCACTTTATCCTGCTTAAGTTTAAAATTAAATACTGATGCTTACAGCCGGACGTTGTTGATCAGGATGGTTTCTATAACCTCTGCTACATCTTCAGCCATATTTGCTGCAGCTTCTAACGATGTCAGCATGTCTTTATGCTTAATTAAGGTTATGGCATCTTTTTCTTTCTCAAACAGCTGGGCTACTGCGCCGTAGTAAATCTGATCGGTTTGATATTCAAATTCCTTTATTTTTTCGCAGTACGATTTGATAACGGTTTGTTTTTTAAGGTTTGGTAATTCGGCTATTGCTTTTTGCAATTCTATACATGAATTTAATGTTAAAGTTGTCATTTGCTGCATGGCTGCAGAAACTTCATCTATTCCGTATAAGTTCATCCGCTCGCTTGCTTCATTAATATAATCAGCCAGGTCGTCAAGGGCCGATGCCAGCAAGTGAACATCCTTTCTGTCGAAGGGCGGGTAAAACACCTGATCGAGTTCCAGGTAAATTTTATGGGTCAAATCATCGCCAATATGTTCCAAACTGCTAATTTTCTTAAAAACCTCTTCGCGGTTGTCGTTTAATTCAGTATGTAAAAGCTCTTCGAGTGTAGTAGCCATTACGGTTATATTCTGTGCAATCTGGTTAAATAATTGGAAAAACACATTCCTCCTGCGGAAGAAGTATTGGGTGATTTTATTCATAAATGCATTAGTTGTAATTCAAAAATACATTCCTAATGTTAACTTAATATTAATCGATTTTTACTCCTTTTATTATTAAAATATGGCTAATTATTACAAAAATACCGTTTTAAATGTCTTTACTCACTATTGAGAAAGTTAAATGATGGTGAAATAGGTGTAAATGTTCAGTAACTGTTACTTAATGGTAATTAATATTTAACATTGGCGTAACAAGGCGTTTTTACTTTTGAGCGGTAATTAAACTTTAAACCACTATCAAATATGAAACGATCTTTTACAAATTTATTAGGTGCATCCCTGTTGGGCCTGCTGATTTTATCAGGTTTTACCGGTAAAGCACAGCAAACCACTTTAGCTTCTGTTGAGCGCGTGTCAAAGACAGCTAAACCTGATTCAGCCGAAGTAGCTGATAAAAAAGCCGATGCAAAAACAGAAGCAAAAGCTGAAAAAAAGGCTGACGCACCAGCATGGACACCGGTACGCAGATTATGGGGTTATTCATTCGGTGATTTTTATTATGCTGCACATGCTGATGCAACAAACCGTGGTGGCGAAACCATGTACAATGGTGTACCTGCCGACCGTAACGCATTCCAATTCCGTCGTGTTTATTTAGGTTATGATTATGATATCGACCAACATTTTACGGCTGAAGTATTATTAGCTTCGGAGCCAAGTGCAAATACAACTGTTGCTAACGCGACTAATGCTAACGTTCAGAATGGTGATAACCTGGTTGATAACAAAATGGCATTCTTTATCAAAAACTTTAACTTACGTTACAGAAACATCTGGAATGGTACAGATTTAGTTTTTGGTGAAATGAGTACTCCTGGTTTCGCATTAAATGAGCCTGGTACAAACGCCCCTACTTCTTTATCAGAAGCAACCTGGAACTACCGTTCTATCGAAAAAACCGTTACCGATTTCCACAAAACCAATTCATATGATGTTGGTGCAGCTTTACAAGGTACATTTGACCCTGCAACCAAAAACTATGGTTACGTATTTATGGTTGGTAACAACAGCCAGGCCAGCTTATTAACTGCTGCTAATGCCAACACAGGTTTCTTTAAAATATTTTATGGTGATTTGTGGGCTAAATTCTTAGACAAAAGGTTATATGTTGACGTTTACGGCGACTATGTAAAAACATCATCAACTACAGCAACAATTGGTGCACAATCGCACGGTGTGTTTAAAGTATTTGCAGCTTACAATGCTAAAAAATTCGCTGTGGGTGCTGAAGCTTATACTGAGCAAATTGGTAATGGTGTAACTAACACAGCTACTAAATTAAACGAAGACGCTACAGTTAATGCATTATCTTTATGGATACGTGGTACAATTATTAAAGATCAGGCTCATCCTGACGATCCTAAAGCAGCAAAATTTGGTTTCTTCGCACGTTACGATACTTACAACCCAGATACTAAATTCAACACAGGCGATACTTACACAGTTAATACCAACTTAAGTTCATATAACCCAACTGTAAAAGAGCAATTTATTACAGCAGGTTTGGATTTTCAGCCCTCACCAAAAATTCACTTTGAGCCAAACGTATGGTATGTAGGTTATAAAGATCAAAGAGACCCAGGAGTTACCGGTTACGTAGCTGATGATCACACTTTGGTTTACCGTATGACTGTGTTCTTCACTTTTGGTAAATAATAACCAAACCCGCTAATAATTTAAACAATAAATAAAAAGCAATATGAAGTTAATTAAAAATTTAAAAGTAGGTATTGTGGCACTGGCAGCCACTTGCGCAGCGCTTTCGGCTTCTGCACAGGACAATACCTTGTTAGGCGCAGGTAGTACATTTGTATACCCGCTGTTTTCAAAAATGTTTTCGGTATACACAGCATCTAAAGTTAACTATCAATCGATAGGTTCAGGTGGTGGTATATTGCAGTTAACAAACAAAACAGTTGATTTTGGCGATTCAGACGCTCCTTTGAATGCTGATCAGACAGCAAAAATGAGCGCCCCGGTATTGCACATCCCAATGACTTCGGGAGCTGTAGTAGTAACTTACAACATTCCTGGTGTTACTGGTGCGTTGAACCTGACTGGTAAAGACCTGGCTGATATTTACCTGGGTAAAATAACCAACTGGAACAGTGCCGAAATTAAAGCAACTAACAAAACTGTTAACTTGCCTGATCTTCCTATTGCTGTTATTCACCGTTCTGACGGTAGCGGTACCTCATTTATCTTCACCGATTTTTTAACTAAAGTTAATCCTGAGTGGGCATCAAAAGTAGGTAAAGCAAGCGCTGTTAACTGGCCTGCAGGTTTAGGTGGTAAAGGTAGCGAAGGTGTTGCCGGTTTGGTTAAACAAACTCCTGGCGCTATCGGTTATGTTGAATTAGCTTACGCTGTTCAAAACCACATGCCTTTTGCCAATATTCAAAACAAAAGCGGTAAATTTATCACCCCAACTCTTGAAGCTACTACTTTAGCAAGTAATGTTGAAATACCTGCCGATTCGAAAGTTTCTATCACTAACACTGATAACGCTAAAGGATATCCTATCGCCAGCTTTACCTGGGCTTTGATCTATAAAGAGCAAAACTACGGAGGCCGTTCAAAAGCACGTGCTACCGAATTGGTAAAACTGTTATGGTGGAACATTCACCAGGGACAAGCTTATTGCTCAGCTTTAAACTATGCTCAGCTTTCAAAATCAGCTGTAAAAGTTGCTGAAACAATATTGAAATCAGCTACTTACGATGGTAAGGCAATTTTATAATATCATCAATTGATCAAATAATTGCAATAAACGTTATAAGTTTATATTGAAATACCAAAATAATGATTACCAGCCCTGGTTTCCGGGACTGGTAATTGTTTTGTATATCAAAACCCAAATTTGTGGAAAATAAAAGATTACAACTATCCAACAGCCAGCTAAAATGGGAGACCATTTTTAAGCGTATACTGATTGCCATGAGCATAATTTTAGTGCTCATTATCATAGGTGTACTGGCAACCCTTATTTTAGAATCCATACCTTCAATTAAATCGCTGGGGATTGGATATTTATGGGGAAAAGTATGGGATCCGGTACAAAACATTTACGGTGCCTATCCATTTTTAATAGGTACTTTACTTACCTCGTTCATCGCGTTGATTATCTCGGTACCTTTTTCGTATGCCATTGCTATTTACCTGGGCGAGTATAACCCCAAGGGCTGGCTGTCTGAGCTGTTGAAAAATGCCATCGAGTTAATTGCCGCTGTGCCATCCATTATATATGGTTTTTGGGGATTGTTTATATTGGTGCCTATGGTGCGTGAGCTCGAAATGAAATTTCACGTATTACCTTACGGAATAGGCATTTTTACGGCATCATTAATATTGGCCGTTATGATTATCCCCTACGGTGCATCGTTAGGTATAACCCTCATCAGGATGGTGCCGTCGCCGTTAAAAGAAGGCGCTTATGCTTTGGGCGCTACCCGTTACGAGGTTATCCGCAGTGTAATTATGCCTTACACACGTTCGGGCTTATTTGCCGGTGTGTTATTGTCATTGGGTCGTGCCCTGGGCGAAACTATGGCGGTAACCATGCTTATCGGTAACACTAGCGCTATACCCACCAGTATCTTTGCGCCGGGTAATACCATGGCCAGCGTTATTGCCAATGAGTTTACCGAGGCTGATCATACCGAATACCTTTCGGCATTAATCGAACTTGGTTTAGTACTATTCTTTGTAACGGTTATTATTAACCTGATAGGTAAAAGAATAATCACAAAATTCACTAACGAATAAGTTTATGGAAGCAAGAATAGGAATCAGAAATACGAAGAGTGTAATTTTTAAAGGTATCATTGTGCTTTTTGCCTTTTTAATTACATTGCCGCTCATAATTATACTTCTATATATTATTAAACAGGGTGCCGGGCAGGTTAACTGGCATTTTCTAACCCACGTACCTGCACCGGTAGGCGAGGCAGGTGGTGGTATTATCAATGCCTTGGTAGGTAGCTTTATTATGGTGCTCATTGCATCGGTGGTGGCTATACCCGTTGGTATGCTGGCAGGTATTTACCTCAGCGAAAACCCGCGCACCAAGCTGGCTTATTACAGCGGCTTATGTGTCGATATTTTACAGGGCGTACCATCAATAGTTGTAGGTATTGTTGTGTACTTTTGGTTAGTTAAACCGCTGGGTACATTTTCGGCCATATCCGGAAGCATGGCATTAGCCATTATGATGCTGCCGATTGTTATCCGGTCGACCGAGCAAACCCTTAAACTACTTCCCGATTCGTTGAAGGAAGCAGCGTTATCATTAGGCGTACCTTATCACCGGGTGATTTTAAAGGTAATCATCCCTTGCGGTTTCGCAGGTATTTTATCGGGTATCATGTTATCGATAGCACGTGTGATAGGCGAAACAGCGCCATTGTTATTTACAGCTTTTGGTAATCCGTATTTATCGGGCGCTATTACTAAACCAATGGAGAGTTTGCCTCACCTTATATTTACCTATGCAACAAGTCCGTACGACGAATGGCATAACCTGGCATGGGGTGCATCGTTTATACTGTTAATGTTTGTTTTAACCTTAAATATCGTCACAAAAGTGATCACAAGAAAATGGAAAATACAATTGTAAAAGCTGAGAATTACAACTCTTATTTTGGGGATAACCACGTTGTAAAAGATGTAAATATCAGCATAAACAAAAACGAAGTTATAGCAGTAATGGGCCCTTCGGGCTGCGGTAAAACAACGTTTTTACGTGGCATTAACCGTATGCACGAGCTGATACCCGGTGCAACCTCAAAGGGTAAAATATTGCTTGATGGCGAGAATGTTTACGACATGAACGCTATTTACGTGCGGTATAAAATAGGCATGGTGTTTCAACGTCCTAACCCTTTTCCAAACCTGAGCATTTACGAAAACGTAGTTGCCGGTTATATGCTTAACGGACTTAAAGTATCAAAAGCTGATAAAGATGTTATTGTTGAACGCTCGTTAACCAGTGCTGCTTTGTGGAAAGAAGTTAAAGATTCGTTACATAAAAAAGGTACATTTTTATCGGGTGGGCAGCAGCAGCGCTTGTGTATTGCACGTGCTATAGCCATGCAGCCCGAGCTGATTTTATTTGATGAGCCAACATCGGCGCTCGACCCAATATCGACTTCGAGCGTTGAAAATCTATTTCACGAGCTGAAAGAAAACTATACTCTTATTATTGTAACACACAATATGCAGCAGGCTGCGCGTGTAAGTGATAAAACAGCATTTTTTTACATGGGCGAACTGGTAGAGTTTGATGATACCAAACAAATGTTTACCAACCCAGCCGATCAGCGTACACAAAATTATATAACCGGAAGATTTAGCTAACTTTACTAAGATGACACAATTAGAAACAGAAATATCGACACTGAAGTCGGAACTAATTACCATGTGGATATTGGTTCAATCGCAATTTAACAAAGCTAAAGAAGCGATGTTACAATTTGATAAGGACCTGGCCCGTGAAGTATTGATCAAAGAAAAGCGAGTAAACTCTTTCGAGCTGAAAATTGACCGCGACTGTGAAAACATATTGGCGCTTTATTGCCCGGTGGCTGTCGACCTGCGTTTTTTATTAGCCGCGTTAAAAATTAATACAAACCTGGAGCGCATTGGCGATATTGCGGCGGGCATAGCACTTTATGTTGTTGAATCGACCGTTAATTTTGATGTTAAATTATTGGAGAAATCGCAACTGCTGAGGATGTATGAAGAAGCTGTAAATATTTTAATGGATACCCGTATAGCTTTCGAAAACGAAGATACCATTTTAGCCAGGAGCATTTTTAAAAGGGACGATGTGCTGGATACTATTAATATGGCCGCACCCGAAAAAATAGCCGAAATTATAAAGGCTGATGTTAACAACATCAGCGAATCGTTATATATCCTTTCAATTATCCGCAGGTTGGAACGTGTAGGCGATCAGTCGATGAATATAGCCGAAGAAATTATTTTCTACGTTGAGGCTAAAATTTTAAAACATCAGCAAAACCAAAGCAAACCAGGCGAATAATATCGTAGGTTAGCCATAAAAAAGCCTGGTTGAACTAATTTCAATCAGGCTTTATATTTTATAGGCTAACCAGTATAGTCAACAAGCTTCCAGTCGTGTTAAATGCAGTTTATCTTCGTAATAAGCTTATTACGAAGATAAATTTAGGCTAACTGCCTGCTGTTTTTTAGTGTTATACCTATCTAAGATGATTTTTTTGAATGGTTTTTCGACAAGGTAGTGAGTTACAGAAGCAAAACCAATCAGCGTTAATAGATAATATAGCAGACTCTGTCCATTGGTAATTTCAAAAACATAATGTGAGAAAAAAACATTCACAGGGTATTGAAGTATGTAAATGCCATAGCTGATCTCGCCTAAAAAAACAAATGGCTTGCTGCTGAATATAGCTGATTGTGTTTTTGTGAAACTTGTTACCGACGTTATAAACATGAAATAAATGGGTACCATTAAGCCACCGCTTAAATAGCTGCCAACCGGTATATAATACTTAATAGCGAATATCAGCACAATGCTTACCAAAGCACATATAACGTTGTTCCAATTGTTTTTAAAAAAATTGATCCGGTTCTCAATATATAATTTGCCGCACCACATCCCGCAAATAAATATGGAAGATAAAAATACCGGATGTAAATATAATGTGCCGATTAATTTCTTCTCTGCGCCAGAAAGGCTTTTCTGGCTGATAAAATAAAGCGTATGGGATATAATAAGGCTTGATATAAAATAGATCCATACAAAGTTTTTAAAAGCATTCCTTCTTTTTCGCATAAAAACAATCAGAAAAGGGAATAGGAAATAAAAAAAGAATTCGCATGAGATCGTCCACCCCGGATAGTTAAAAGAACCGGTATACAGCAATCTCTGTATAGCCAATATTTCAAATGGCAGGCGGTATTTTACCGTAGCGGTATCCAATGGATGTACCCCATAATGAAATACAGTTAACAGTATTAACGCAAATAAATACAGTGGATAGATCCGGGCTATTCGTTTAATGTAAAAATCAAGTTTTGAAAAATTATAATTTTCACTTTTAAAATATGCCGAGTTTGCCACAATCATCACAAAGCCTGAAATGAAAAAGAAGAAAGTAACGGCTTCGCAGCCATTTTTAGAAAAGAAGGTAATTTTTTCAGAAAAATTTAATGGTAAATAATAGTGAAAAAGCACTACCATTATAGAAGCAAAAAACCTTAAAATATATAAAGTATCCGTATTTCTTTTCATGCTGTCGCGAATATATATCAATTATATTCATTACGCATGCAATTTAGTTATAAAAGTTATATCTAATATTCCCCGTTCTTCTACAAGTTCTTCCCCAACTTTTCAAGCATTTCGTGCGGCACTTTTTCCAGGTCGAGCACTAAAAATCCGTCGAGACAATCGGCAAATTTAGGGTCGATGTTAAAGCAGATGATCTTAGCGTTAAGGGCGATATATTGTCTTAGCAAAACCGGTACCTTCATACTGCGGGTTTCAACTTCGCCTATCAGGCTGTCGATGTTTTTAAAACTGTCCTCGCCCTCTAATAACAGATCGGTATCGATACTTGAAAAATCGACCTTGAATTTTTTATGCGGCTTTACATATTGCGCCATATCATGATCGAAGTGATTACGATAGATATAATCCACAATCAGCGATTTTGAGAATTTCGAAAAGCTGTTGCTAATGCTTACCGGGCCAATCAGGTAACGGTAACGTGGATTATCAATCAGGTATTTTAAAATGCCTTTCCAAAGTAAAAATAGGGGCAGTGGTTTTTGCTGGTATTCTTTACGGATAAACGAGCGGCCAAGTTCGAGGCTTTTTTTCAATACCGGTGTAAACTGACCTTTAATTTTGAAAAGCTCGGCAGTATAAAAACCCTTTTTGCCGAGGCTGTAAAAAATCTCATCCCCAAGGCCAATACGATACGCACCTACAATCATTTTAGCATCACGATCCCAGATAAAAAGCTGGTTATAATAAATATCATACTCATCCAGGTCGATGCTTTTGTTGCTGCCTTCGCCAACCTCCCTAAAGCTAATCTCGCGTAAGCGGCCTATCTCAAGGATAATGTTTGGTATCGCTTCAGTGGGGCAAATAAACACCTCGTAGTTCTTTTCCGTCCAAACAGTATAATCGGGCCGTAATTCCTCAACTTCTTTTTCCAATATGTCCGAAGCTGTTTCTTCGGCGATTGGTTTAGGGCTCTTCTTTATTTTAAAGATACTGCGCCGCCTGAATAATCGTTTTTCTTCGGCGATACCGGTACCCAGCGCATACGTGCGTGCCCTTAAATAGTTTAAAAGCTTGGTGGTATTGCCACCATAGGGGATATCCGCAACTTGTATAGGTTTGCCGATGCGTAATTTAATAGTATGTCCTTGCTTGTTAAACAACTCCGATGGCAGCTTGGCCGTGCGAAGCGTTGGGTGTATCATACTCAGCAGGTTAAAAAGTAGGCCGTTGTTACCATGAAAGTAAATGGGTACCACCGGTAACCCGGCTTTAGCTATTATTTTACCAACTACCGGGTGCCATTTTTTATCGGTTACCTGTTGTGTTTCCAATTGATAGGTCGAAACCTCACCTGCCGGGAAAATACCGATAGGCGTGCCATTTTGTAAAAGTTCCAAAGTGTTTTTTAAGCCGCTAATGCTCGATGAATGGTCGATGTTTTCGAAAGGGTTAACCGCTATAAAATAATCGCTCAGGTTAGGTATCTTCTTCAGCAGAAAGTTAGCCATCAGCTTGGCATCAGGTCTAACCATACACAGCATTTTGAGCAGCACCATGCCCTCAATACCGCCATAGGGATGATTGGCTATTGCAATAAAGCCACCGGTAGTAGGTATGTTCTTCAGATCGCGTTCATCAAAATCAATCGATACGCCGCAGCCTTCCAATATCGCATCAACAAATTCAGGGCCCTGCTTTGGCTGTGCCTGGGCGAAAAGCTCATTCACCTGGTTTATCTTCATGAGCTCCATCAGCAGAGCTGCCAGGCCGGGCATTCGTAGTTTATCTAACTTGGTGGCTTTTGCAAATTCGGCCCGGGTTATTATCTTCATGTTTTATAAGGTATAGAGCCTGCAAAAATATTCATTATTTAACTAAACAACTGGTTTTAGGTGAAACAATCCATCAGAAGTTACTTTGAGCTTACTAAGAAGGAGTGGAATGGTATGGTGGTGATGCTGGTGATTATCGCACTTATCCTCGCCGCACCATATTTGTTGCAGTACTTCCATAAACAACCCGTTATGGATTTGGCTGAATTTAACAAAGCTGTTGCTCAACTTAAAACAAATAAAGCTAACGCCGGTGATGTTTATGCTGATAAGAACCTTCACCCGGTATTGTTCAAATTCGACCCTAACAACCTGCCTGCAGAACAATGGGCAAAATTGGGCTTAAGCGACAAACAAATTAGCGTGTTAAAAAACTACGAGGCTAAAGGTGGCAGGTTCTATAGCAAAACCGATCTGCAAAAAATATACTCCATTACCCCTGCCGATTATCAACGACTGGAACCCTACATTACTTTGCCAGCACAATACGTCAGCAATAAAACCGATAAGATAGTTGAGATAAATGCTGCCGATTCGGCAAAGCTGACTCAGGTTAAGGGCATAGGCCCGGGTTTTGCTTCGCGCATTATTAAATACCGCAGTCAGCTCGGAGGCTTTTATAAAAAAGATCAGCTGATGGAAGTTTATGGTATTGATACCGCTAAGTATCACGAGATAGCACCGCGCATCAGCGTAAACACTGCTCGCATCAAAAAAATACATATCAATACCGTGTCGGTTGATGATTTACGGCCATATCCTTATTTCAACTTCCAGCAAATGAACGCCATTGTGCAATACCGTAAACAACACGGCGACTATCATTCGATGAGCGATTTACGCCAGGTTGTCATTCTTGATGACGAAATTTTGCGTAAAATTGCGCCCTACTTAACCTTCAAATGATAGAACAAAAAGTTAAAGCCGCCGTTCGCGATATTCTTGATTTTCCTAAACCGGGTATTATTTTTAAAGATGTAACCCCGATCTTAAAAGATCATCAGCTTTGCCAGGACATTGTAGATGTTTTTGCCGAACGTTTGCAAGGTGCCAAAATTGACGCCGTTGCCGGGGTTGAGAGCCGTGGCTTTTTGTTCGGACTGATGCTGGCCATGCGTTTGGAAGTGCCGTTTATCCCGGTACGTAAGGCAGGGAAACTGCCTTTTACCGTTAATCGCAAAGTTTACGAGTTGGAATATGGCTCTGCTACCATCGAGCTGCATACGGATGCCTTTGAGCCCGGCGCGCATATCCTCATCCACGATGACCTGCTGGCTACCGGAGGAACGGTTGCCGCGACCAGTGAATTGATCCGGGAAATGGGTGGTGTAGTAGCCGGATTTTCATTCGTAATAGGCTTGGGCTTTTTAAACGGCGAAGAACGTATCCGCCCTATTTCGGATATGATTATTACCCTGGCTAATTATTAGAATAAATAATAAAAAATATTTTCGGTCTTACCATCAATAATTTATCAGTCCGTTCTAATCAAACCCATTATCTATACCAAAAACCGTTTTATTCTACCATTTTCGATGTTTTTGAACTCGCAATACCTGATTTTATTTATTATGTTTGCATAGTAAATTTTCGATAAGAACATGAGTTTGAGTACCGAAGTATCCGCCGGATACGATTTTTCAATAGGCGATAACCAGCGTATGGTTGCCCAGATGGTAAAAGATTTTGCTGAAAAAAATATCCGCCCCCATGTAATGGAGTGGGACGAAGAACAGATTTTCCCGATAGAGTTATTCAAAAAATTAGGCGAGTTAGGTTTAATGGGCGTGCTGGTGCCTGAAGAGTACGGCGGCTCCGGTTTCGGTTATTTCGAATACGTTACCGTGATATCAGAAATAGCCAAGGTTTGCGGATCGATAGGATTATCTATAGCCGCGCATAACTCGCTCTGCACTGGCCATATTTTATATTTCGCTAACGAAGAACAGAAACACCGCTGGTTACCCAAACTGGCTACGGCTGAATGGATTGGAGCCTGGGGCTTAACCGAAGCCAATACTGGGTCGGATGCGCTGAATATGAGCACTACTGCCGTTTTAGATGGCGATCATTACATAGTTAACGGTTCGAAAAACTGGATTACCCATGGTAAATCAAGCAGCGTGGCCGTGGTTATGGTACGTACAGGTGAGAAAGGTGATTCAAAAGGCATATCTGTCTTGGTTATCGAAAAAGGCACACCGGGCTTTACACATGGTAAAAAAGAGAATAAATTAGGCATGCGTGCCTCCGAAACCACCGAGCTGATATTCGACAATTGCCGCGTACCCAAAGCTAATTTGCTTGGCGCCGAAGGCGAAGGTTTTAAACAAGCTATGAAGGTGCTGGATGGCGGACGTATATCCATTGCCGCATTATCATTAGGCATTGCCAAAGGGGCTTTTGAGGCTGCGGTTAAATACGCTAAAGAAAGGCACCAGTTTGGTCAGCCTATAGCTAACTTTCAGGGTATCTCTTTTAAAATTGCCGATATGGCCACCGAAATAGAGGCGGCAGAGTTATTAATTATGCAGGCTGCTGATCTGAAGAACCGCGGAGAAAACGTAACTAAACAATCGGCCATGGCTAAATACTTCGCATCCGAAGTTGCTGTGCGTGTAGCTAACGATGCCGTGCAGATATTCGGCGGGTATGGTTATACCAAGGATTTCCCGGTCGAGAAATTTTACCGCGATGCCAAACTTTGTACCATTGGCGAAGGCACATCAGAGATACAAAAGATTGTGATTGGCAGGGAAGTACTGAGGTAAGGCTTTATGTAATTTATTATATCCGTTAAAGAGATTTTTTTAAGGTTCAGGTAAATTTACCTGAACCTTCTTTTTTGTGATAATGATTATTATAAAACCGTTATTTTACTTTTTTCTTAATTATACCAACAGTTTTGATAAAAATTAATACATTTACCATTGAAAACTGTTGATGTAATTAAGTATTTATGAAGGTATTTTCGCAATTAAAGAAAAACTTGAAGCAGGATTTTTCAGGTTTGAAATTAATTAAAGTTGCGTTATTGGGCGATACGGCAACGCAATTGCTTATTCATGCTTTAAGGGGAACAGGATTCGATTACGGATTTAATTTAGAGATATTCGAAGCCGATTTTAACCAGATAGAGCGGCAGGTATTCGATCCTGGTTCCGAACTATATGAATTTGCCCCGGATGTGATCATCATATTTCAGTCTACTCATAAACTTGTTGGCAAATACAGCAAACTAAAACCCGAGCAATTCAGCAGTTTTGCCGATGCGCAAATGGTTCTGGTTAGCAATCTTCGCTCAACCATTGCCGCCAACAGCAACGCCAAAATTATTTTTTATAACTATCCCGAGATAAACGATTCTGCTTTTGGCAGCTTCGCTAATAAAACCGAAGTATCTTTCTTGTTCCAGCTGCGTAAGCTTAATTACCTGTTGATGGTTTACGCATCTCAAAACGCTAATTTTTACCTTTGCGATCTGTCGGCTATCCAAAATCATTACGGTAAACCCTTCGTTTTCCAAACATCGGTATACATCAATACCGAAATGGTTTTAAGCATTGATATTTTGCCCGAGGTTGCAGCCAAAACGCTGGATATTATCGGAGCAATGTACGGTAAATTAAAAAAATGTCTCATTATCGATCTCGACAATACCATGTGGGGCGGTATCATTGGCGATGATGGACTCGAAAACATCCAGATAGGCAGCCTTGGCATAGGTAAAGCCTTTACCGAATTACAATATTGGTTTAAAAAACTGAAACACCGCGGTATCATCCTCGCTATATGCAGCAAGAATACGGAGTCGGTTGCCAAAGAACCATTTGAGAAACATCCCGATATGGTTTTGCATCTGGATGATATTGCCGTTTTTGTGGCTAACTGGGAAAATAAAGCCGATAACATCAGGCAGATACAGCAAACATTAAATATTGGCTTTGACTCGATGGTTTTCCTGGACGATAATCCGTTTGAAAGAAACATGGTTAGGGAAAATATACCCGGCATTACTGTTCCTGAATTGCCCGAAGATCCAGCCGATTATCTTGAATATCTGTATACACTCAATTTATTCGAAACGGTTTCATACTCCAGCGAGGATATGGAACGTACAAAGCAATACCAAACCGAAGTTAAACGTGTAACCGAGCAGGCAAGCTTTGCAAACGAAGATGATTTTTTAAAAAGCCTGAACATGCTTTCGCTGGTTGAGCCTTTTAATAAATTTAACAGCCCACGTGTAGCGCAGTTATCACAGCGTTCAAACCAATTCAATTTGCGTACCGTGCGGTATACCGAAGCTGATATTGAACAACTGGCGTCAGATGATAATCATATAACCTTCTCATATACGCTCGAAGATAAGTTTGGCGATAACGGTTTGATCTGCGTGGTTATATTGAAAAAAGAAGATGCCGATACGCTGTTTATCGACACGTGGTTTATGAGCTGCCGCGTTTTAAAGCGCGATATGGAAAACTTTGTTTTAAACTCGCTGGTAGAGATTGCTGCCAAAAACGGTTTTAAAAAGTTAAAAGGCGAGTATATTGCTACCCCCAAAAACGATATGGTGAAAAATCATTACCTTAACCTTGGCTTTAGCCCTGCCGGTAACGACGATTCATGGTTATTGGATGTTGAAGACTATGCCACTAAAAAATGTTTTATCGACTATAAGTAATTAAAAATGGAAAAAAGTGAAGTTTTAGAAAAGGTTAACGAGGTTTTTATCGATATCCTGGATAACGAAGATATTGTTTTAAGTTACGAAACAACAGCTAATGATGTTGACGACTGGGACTCCCTTAATCACATACAACTGGTGGTTGCCATCGAAAAAAAATTCAAGATCCGCTTTACCTCGCAGGAAATTCAAAGCTGGAAAAACGTGGGCGAAATGCTCGATTGTATTTTAAGCAAAGCATCGTAATGTTTACCCTAAACGATAAGTTCAATAAAGAGTTTAACGTTTCCGATAGCGTTTATAACGGTTTTTTAGCCGTTTTTAAGGATAATAATCCCCTGCATACCAATGATGTCTTTGCTAAAAATCATGGCTTTAGGGGTAAGGTAATGCATGGCAATATTTTAAATGGCTTTTTATCGTACTTCATAGGCGAATGCCTGCCTACCAAAGATGTAATTATCCATAAGCAGGAAATTCAATTTAAAAACCCGGTTTATTTAAACGATACAGTTTTTTTTGAAGCCGTTGTTTGCGATGTGTACGAATCGGTTAACGCGGTAGAATTTAAGTTTACATTTAAAAACAGCGATGCGGTTGTGGTTGCAAAAGGTAAAACTCAAATCGGCATTTTGGTATGATCATATTAATTACAGGCGGCTCATCTGGTTTAGGCGAAGCAATAACACGTCTGCTTGCACAACAACCCGGTAATACGGTATACTTCACCTACAATTCGTCGGCAACCAAGGCCCAAAAAATCGAAACTGATTTCGGTAATGCGTTTGCCATAAAATGTAATTTTGAAAACGAAACCGAGGTTGACGCCCTTAAAACAAAAATAGGCGAGTGGGGCATCGATGTACTCATTAACAATGCCTACAGCGGCGAACCTATAAAAACCTATTTTCATAAAATACCGGCAACCGATTTTTTAGCTGATTTTCAAAAAAATTTACTTCCTGCTATTATACTAACACAGGCAGCTATCAATATCTTCCGTAAAAAGAAATTCGGGAAAATCATTAATGTCTTAACATCATTCCTGGTTAATACGCCGCCAACAGGTGCCTCGGTTTACGTGGCCAATAAAGCTTACCTCGAAGAACTTTCGAAATCATGGGCTACAGAGAATGCCAAATACAATATCACATCCAACTCAATATCGCCTTCATTTATGCAAACCGGTTTTACCAACGATGTGGACGAACGGGTAATTGAACAAATGACAGAGAGCCACCCGCTTAAAACCATATTAACACCGGCCGAAACGGCAGAATCGGTTTTATTTTTAGTAAATGCCACACAGCAGATCAATGGGATCAATATCCTCTTAAACTCAGGCGTAAACCTCAAATAGCACGAAATATGATTTTCAACTCAATACCCTTCGTCATATTTTTTGTTGTTTTCTTCAGTTTATACTGGTATATTTTTAATAAAAATATTAAACTTCAAAATCTATTACTTTTAGCAGGGAGCTATTTTTTTTATGCCTGGTGGGATTGGCGCCTGCTTTTTCTGCTCATCGGCTCGAGTCTGATGTGCTTTGTTCTTGGGCTTTATATGGCCAAAACCGATGATTTGAAAATCAAAAACAGGTTAATGTACACCGGCGTTTGGATAAGCGTTGCCTTATTGGTTTACTTTAAATACACTAATTTTTTTATCGTATCCTTTTCCCAGGCCTTCGCAAGGTTGCATATCAATCTTAATTTACAAACGTTGCATATTATTTTGCCTTTAGGGATAAGCTTTTACACCTTCCGTAATCTCAATTATTTATTCGATGTAAATAAAGGCAAGGTTAAGGCTACAACCGACTGGGTTATTTACCTTTCATATGCAGCATTTTTCCCAAGCCTCATCTCCGGACCTATCGACAGAGCTAAAACGCTGATACCGCAGCTTGAAAAAAAACGTCAATTTGATTACCAGCTTGCCACCGATGGCTTGCGCCAGATAGTATGGGGCCTGTTTAAAAAGATTGTTGTCGCTGATAACATCGCACCCGTTACAAATAATATTTTTGATCATTACCAAAGTTATCACGGCAGTACGCTATTTATCGGAGCTTTTTATTTTACCATCCAGTTATACACCGATTTCTCGGGATATTCGGATATGGCTATAGGCTTTTCAAAACTATTGGGCTTTCCGGGAACCAAAAACTTCGATTATCCATTCTTTTCCCAAAATATCGAAGAGTATTGGCGCAAATGGCACATATCTCTTACATCATGGCTTTCCGAATATATTTTTACACCCGCATCCATAAAATTCCGCGATTATGATAACTGGGGGCTCATCATATCCATCATCATTACTTTTTTGGTATCAGGTTTCTGGCACGGCGCCAACTGGACCTTTGTTGTATGGGGGCTTTTAAACGGACTCTATTATATCCCGCTCATACTGCAGGGTAAAATGAGTAAGAAAAAGAAAAAGGGCCAGGGAATAAAGCTATTACCCTCTTTTAAAGAGTTCAGTAATATCATAGCCACATTTGCACTTATAGTGTTGACTAATATTTTCTTCCGGTCGGTTAACATAGCTCATGCTTTTGGCTATTACACACATTTGTTTTCACGATCGCTGCTTAGCTATCCTGCCAACAGTAAGCCTTTTTTAATAACATTTATACTGATTTTTTTGGTATTTGAATGGATACAGCGCGATAAAGAACACCCTTTTAAAATAGAAACTATACGATACCCCGCACTGCGCTGGTCACTGTATGTTATTGTGGTGTATGCTATCTTCTTTAACATCTCTTATGAAAATGTCCAGTTTATTTATGCTCAATTCTAAGTCCCGGTAATTAGATGAAAAAATTCATAATAAACGTCATTACTTTTTTAGCCATTTTCGCCGCCCTTAGTTTCCCGGTGCAGTGGATGGTGGATAAAGGATTAAAAAAGTCCGATTATTCGACCGAGTATAAAGAGTGGGACGATATAACCAAATCCAGGATAAACGCCGATATCATTATTATGGGCTCATCCAAAGCATGGCGACATATTTCGCCACAGATCTTTCAGGACAGCTTTAAATTGAGTACTTATAATTTGGGTATGGATGGCACCCACTTTCGCCCACAAAAATGGCGTTTTGATGTATATACCAAATATAATAAGCTTCCTAAATATATAATCCAGGTAGCCGGTATCAACGAACTTGAAGACGCGCCGGTTGACTATAACTTTTCGCAATATATTCCCTATCTAAACGAAGGCTACATCGAGCGTTTTGGTAACTGGGGCTTTCTTAACTGGAAAGATTTTTATATCCCTCTTTATAAATACACCCATAGCACAGGTATAATGAAAGCCGGTTTAATGGGCTTGTTTAACCGAAAAGATGACAGGCACTATAAATACAAAGGCTTTTTGTCATTAAATTGGCACTGGAATGATAGTGTATTTAAAGCTACTGTAAAGGAGTATCCCCATGGGATGAAAGCAGGCGTAGCTGCTGCCACTTATAACGATTTTATTGCTTACGCGGAGTTTTGCAAAAGCCATAAAATCGATCTCATTATAGTTAACGTGCCAACATACACCGGTTATCAAAACCTAGTAACCAATCCCGATTATGTGCCGGGTGTTTATAAACAAATTGCGGCTAAATATAACCTGAGGTATATCGATTATTCTAAAGATACTATTTGCCGCGATACAGCCATGTTTTACAATTTTAACCACCTCAACCCGCGGGGAGTAGCCATACTTAACGCGCGGCTGATACATGATTTACGGGATGAGATAAAATAGTGGTAGGTGGGTTTGACTCTCGTGTTAATTATCAAAAAAACATTTCACACTCTTTTGATTTTCAAAACATTGTTGTAACTTTGCCCTCCCTGAAAGGAGGTATTGTAGGAACATATGATCATAATCAACGTAAAAGACGGCGAATCATTAGACAAGGCACTAAAACGCTTTAAAAAGAAATTTGAGAAAACCGGTGTATTAAGAGAACTTCGCAGCCGTCAGGCATTCGAAAAAAAATCGGTTACACGCCGTAATGTGGTGAAACACGCCATCTACAAACAAAACTTAAATCTCGAAAGTATTTAACTTCCGTTAACTTAATGGGCTATGCTCATGATAGTTAAACCTGTCATCGAAAATTAATTTCTCGTGGCAAAAAAGAAGTTGAAATATTTTTGAACTTCATATTAAAACTATTTGTACATTCATATTTCGGATGCGCAAATAGTTTTTATGATTTTAGAGCGGTTTATACAATATCTTCAATTCGAAAAACGGTTTTCACCACATACTGTAACCGCTTACCAAAACGATATCCGGCAATTCTTTCTGCATACAGCAACTTCGGGCAATAAAAATCTGGCCGCCGAAGAGGCTAAAACCAAAACAGACCTGCTTTTTCAAAATATCAACGATATTACTTATAACGATATCCGCGATTGGATCGTTGAGCTGATGAACCACGATCAGACAGCCAAATCCATCAACCGCAAAATAGCCTCTCTGCGTACATTTTTTAAATTTTTAATGCGCGATGGAGTCATTACCAGCAACCCTGCCTCCAAAATACAGGCGCCAAAAATACCTAAACGCCTGCCTGTAATTGTAGAAGAAGACAAGATAGTTTCGTTATTACAGAGTCATGATATTTTTGATGATACCTTTACCGGCTTTCGCGATAAGCTCATCATCGAAATGCTCTTTGGTACCGGCATCCGCCTGGCCGAAATGGTTGGTTTAAAAGAGAGCGATCTTAACCTGCACGAAAATACCATTAAAGTTTTAGGCAAGCGTAACAAGCAGCGGATTATCCCTGTAAATAACGAATTGAAACTTTTACTGGTAAAATACCTGGCCTTAAAGAAAAGTGAAAATTTTAATAACAATTCGTTAACATTAATCGTTACCAATAAAGGCGCCGATGGCTACGCGAAAATGATTTATCTTATAGTGCAAAAGTATCTATCATATATATCAACCCAGGATAAGAAGAGCCCGCACGTGTTGAGGCACACTTTTGCAACAAGCTTGTTAAATAACGGTGCCGATTTAAATTCGATAAAAGAACTTTTGGGACATGCCAACCTGAGCGCTACCCAAATTTATACCCATAATTCAGTTGAGCGATTAAAGTCTATTTATAAACTGGCCCATCCAAAGGCCTAAAAAAGGAGTAAACATGAAAATCAGAGTCCAGTCCATCCACTTCACAGCCGACAAAAAGTTATTGAATTTTATACAGAAAAAAGCTGATAAGCTCGACGTTTTTTTCGACCATATTATTAGCGGCGAAGTATATTTGAAGCTCGAAAATGTTGAAGATGAGATTAATAAGATAACCGAAATTAAATTGCTTGTGCCGGGCAGTCAACTATTTGCCAAGCAGCAGTGCAAAACCTTCGAAGAAGCTACCGATTTGGCCATCGAATCGCTGATTAAGCAGATTGGTAAGCATAAACAAAAGAAAGATCGTGCGTTGGAGAGCGCCAACCGTACGGTTATAGCAACCATACTTGAAGAGTAAACCTCAAAAATAGATAAAATTGAAAGGATTTCGGCGGGACAAGTACCCGCCGATTTTTTTTTGTAAAAACATTTTGTTCTGGTTTTTAAATTTGTAGATTTGCAATCCCTTTTGGAGAGGTACTTAAATGCCACCTCATAAACCAAAAACGGATTTGTTCTTAAAAATAAAATTTGCCTCCTTAGCTCAGCTGGTAGAGCGACTGACTTGTAATCAGTAGGTCATTGGTTCGATCCCGATAGGAGGCTCAGTTTGATCTCAGATCACCGGAGTTAATCCTGGCGATGTGAGAGCAAACTTGGGGGGATACCAGAGCGGTCAAATGGGACGGACTGTAAATCCGTTGCTTCGGCTACGAAGGTTCGAATCCTTCTCCCCCCACACTTTAAGGATTGAGTGATTGTTAACCAATTTGGTTATCGATCAGAAGATTGAGTTATGAAGAAGTTGAATTTAATATTCAATCATTCATTAACTCAATCCTTCAATCATTAAAAAAAGCGGAAGTAGCTCAGTTGGTAGAGCGATAGCCTTCCAAGCTATAGGTCGCGAGTTCGAACCTCGTCTTCCGCTCAGTTTGGTTAATTGGTTTATTAGTTCACTGGTTTATTGGTCTTGGCACTAATAAACTAATCAACAAATGAACTAATCAACTAACAAATAAGCCGACGTAGCTCAGTGGTAGAGCACTTCCTTGGTAAGGAAGAGGTCATGGGTTCAAATCCCATTGTTGGCTCACTTAATAAGTATAATAACAATTTAAAATAAAAATTAACCAACAAACATTTATAAATCATGGCAAAAGAAAAGTTTGACCGCAGTAAGCCGCACTTAAACATCGGTACAATCGGTCACGTTGACCACGGTAAAACAACCCTTACCGCAGCTATCACCAAAGTTTTAGCTGATGCAGGTTTATCAGAAGCCCGTTCTTTCGATTCGATCGACTCGGCTCCTGAAGAAAAAGAACGTGGTATTACTATTAACACTGCTCACGTTGAGTACTCTACAGCTAACCGTCACTATGCTCACGTTGACTGTCCAGGTCACGCGGATTATGTGAAAAACATGGTTACTGGTGCTGCTCAAATGGACGGTGCTATTATCGTAGTTGCTGCAACTGATGGTCCGATGCCACAAACACGCGAGCACATCCTGTTAGCACGTCAGGTAGGTGTACCTGCTCTTGTTGTTTTCATGAACAAGGTTGACATGGTTGACGATCCGGAATTGTTGGAATTAGTTGAAATGGAAATCCGCGAGTTATTATCATTCTACGAATATCCAGGTGATGATATCCCGGTTATACAAGGCTCTGCTTTGGGTGGTCTTAACGGCGACGCAAAATGGGTTGGTAAAATCATGGAGTTGATGGATGCAGTTGATAACTTTATCCCAATCCCTCCACGTTTAACTGAATTGCCTTTCTTAATGCCGGTTGAAGACGTATTCTCGATCACTGGTCGTGGTACTGTTGCAACAGGTCGTATTGAGCGTGGTGTAATCAACTCTGGCGAGCAGGTAGATATATTAGGTATGGGTGCCGAGAACTTAAAATCAACCGTAACAGGTGTTGAGATGTTCCGTAAGATCCTTGACCGTGGCGAAGCTGGTGATAACGTAGGTTTATTGTTACGTGGTATTGAAAAAACTGATATCCGTCGTGGTATGGTTATTTGCAAACCAGGTTCAGTAACTCCACACACCGATTTCAAAGCCGAAGTTTACGTATTATCAAAAGCTGAAGGTGGTCGTCACACACCATTCTTTAACAAATACCGTCCGCAGTTCTATTTCCGTACCACTGACGTAACTGGAGAGATCTCGTTAGCAGAAGGTGTAGAAATGGTTATGCCTGGTGATAACGTTACAATTACAGTTAAATTGATCAACGCAATTGCAATGGAAAAAGGTTTACGTTTCGCTATCCGCGAAGGTGGCCGTACCGTTGGAGCTGGTCAGGTAACTGAAATTTTGAAATAAGCCCTTTACCTCAGGGTAAAGCAAACGGTTAATTTTTTAGTGTAAAAGTACCGGGATTTGCTCCTGGTACTTTTGCACTAATATATAATTTAACATTTCTCTTTACAGAGAAACAAATAAACGGGAATAGTTCAACGGTAGAATAGAGGTCTCCAAAACCTTTGATCAGGGTTCGAATCCTTGTTCCCGTGCATAAGTTGAGCATAATAAAAATGGCTAAAGTAACTGAGTATATAAAAGAATCATACGAAGAGTTGACCGAGAAAGTAACCTGGCCAACCTGGAGCGAGTTGCAAAACAGTGCGATACTGGTTTTAGTAGCTGCTATCATTATAGCTTTAATAATTTTAGCGATGGATTCATCCTTTGGCAATTTGCTGCATTATTTTTATAAATCATTAGCGTAATATTTTAATAGGATGGCAGATCAATTGAAATGGTACGTGGTGAGAGCCATAAGTGGTAAAGAGAAAAAGGTAAAACAATACATAGATGCCGAAATTAACCGTTTAGGCATATCTCATCTGGTACCGCAGGTATTAATCCCTATGGAAAAATACTACCAGATGCGCGATGGTAAAAAGATAGCTAAAGAGCGTAACTTTTTCCCGGGTTATGTATTAATGGAAGCGGCCCTTGACGGTGAGCTTGAGCACGTTATAAAAAATATTAATAGCGTGATCGGGTTTTTAGGTGATAAGGCAGGCAATGCCATTCCTTTGCGCCAGGCCGAAGTTAACCGCATATTAGGCAAGGTTGACGAAATGAGCGCACAGGGCGAAACCATGAACGTACCTTATTACATTGGCGAAAACGTTAAAGTAATGGATGGTCCGTTTAATGGCTTTAGCGGTGTTATCGAAGAAGTCAACGAAGAGAAAAAGAAACTGAAAGTAATGGTAAAAATATTCG
>Ga0207098_10137_pt1 | contig 23932 bp, 22 predicted proteins | sample Alteio_BWMinHeat_84_FD_153548 | JGI IMG/M metagenome (GOLD analysis project Ga0207098, IMG submission 153548) | Enriched cells from forest soil in Barre Woods Harvard Forest LTER site, Petersham, Massachusetts, United States -... | ecosystem: Environmental > Terrestrial > Soil > Temperate forest >...
GGACGAGCCAGGAAACCGGCACGCTCGGCCCAACTGGGCAGGTGAGAATCTCTCCGTGGGTTTGCACTTAACAGGGGTGGCTCGACAAATTCCCAGCGGCCAGCCGAATTCAACCGTCTTGATATCGGATCCTATGCGTTTTCGGTCTTCGTTGTAGGGTAACGACTTGAGCCACTGCCGTACCGGTTCGCCGCCAGCTTCTGTGCGAAAGAATACTACTGCGATCCGCTTGCGACCCAGTGGTTCTGCGCCTTCGTTCGGCTGGTCAGCCACCAATCAAGTGTACTATGTACGGTACAGTTGTCAAGTAACTCGGGCTCTCACTGCAGCCTTTTCAAATCCTTCTTCGCTGGTTCAAAGCTGGGATCAAGATCCACGGCGCGTTGCAGCTCTTGCTTGGCCTGATCCTTGTGGCCCTCTTTTTCGAGGATGAGTCCCAGCCGCCAGTGTGCTCCGTTGAGGGGCGGCTCGTTGCCTTCGGCGGGCTGGCCTAGATAGGTGCGCAGGTATCCTTCGGCGCGAGTCAGTTCCTGGGCTTGATTGCTCGTGAAGATGGCCTTGGCGGCCTGGTACAGAGGCGCAATGTCATCGGGGACGTTGCGCTGCGAATCGGCCAGCGTGGCCTCCAAGTCTTTCCAGCGGCTCTGCTCGGCATAGACAACGGCCAGGCTGATGTATCCGCCGGCGCGGTCGGGATCGAGACGCACTGCCTGTTTCGCCTGCTCCTCGGCCTGGCCGAGGGCAACCGTGCCTTTGCTGATATAGAAATTGGCGGCCTGCACGCGCACGTCATAATCTTTGGGCGCGGCGCTCATGGCCTGTTGTAGCAGCTGTTCCACCTCGCTGGTGCGATTGCCTTCGGCGGCAATTTCGATCTTCATCAGATATCCGCGCGCGGCGTCGAGCTTCACCAGATTGTCAGCGAGTTCGGCAGCTTTTTTCTTGTCTCCGCCAACCAGCCCTGGAGCTTGCAGATAGAACTCGGCCAGGTCGCTGTTGGCATCCAAATTCTTCGCGTCCAGTTGCAGCGCGAGCTCGGCTTCCTTCTTGAAGCGCCGGGCTAGCGACGCCCGTTCAAACATGCCGAGCTTCTGGCTTCCAGAAAGTTCCGCGCCCACGGCGTCGGCCAGTTGCGCCTGGAACTCGGGGTTTTTGTGGTCAAGCGATACGGCCTTCTCGGCGTGCTGTATGGCTTCATCCCAGCGCTGAAATGCCTCGGCAACTTTGGACATTTCGCAGTGAGAGCGGGCGTCGTTGGGATCTGCTTTGAGGCGCTCCACCAGGATGACTTGAGCGCGTTTGAAATGTCCTTTTTCAATCAAGGCGGAGGAGGATGGGTCGGCCGCGTGAGCAGAGAGTGAGAGCAGAGGAATTGCGATCAGAGAAAGTGCGAGCTTACTTGGCATAAAAACAGATTCACGCGGGCGGGGGAGCCCGCGCCACACCACCGAATTTTTTCCTACGAAGTTACTGGAACTCCAGCGTCACGAACTTGGCTTCCTGCTTGCCGATGTTGGTAACGGTATGGGTGTATCCGCCCTGCACCCACTTCACGTCTCCCTTATTGATGTGAACCGGCATCGGGGCCTTGCCTTCAACATCGCTACGCACGTCCACATCGGTGACTGCGACTACGAGATGCGGCCCATTGTGATGATGGCTCGGCACCACTGCGCCCGGCTGCAACTCAATTTCAGAAACGCGGACACCATCCTGCACGAACATGATGTCCCGGGTCCCGCCTTGAAGCACGTGCAGTCCACGTTCTTCGTCCCACTTGGGTGGCGGCGTGGCGTGTGCGGCCTGGTCTTGCAGAAGTTCGACTGCGATAGCCACGAACGGTGTGCTGGCCTGATTGTGTGCTATATGCGAAAACCCTCCGGCTGAGAACCGTGTCTCGCCGTCCTTCATTTTGAGCGGCGCCGGAGCTTTGCCTTCCACTTGATTCAAAACGTCGCTGACTCCGATGGATACGAACACGTAGTCGTGGCTATGACGATGCATGAGCGTCGCATCTCCGGGCGCGACTTCAGCTCGGAACACACGCACATACTGGTTTTCTAATAGCAGGTGATGATGAGGCTCGGCGGTGATCTCAACCGACGCAGGAGCCTGGCCCAACCCAGTCACGGAGGCCAACAGGAGTGCGAGGAAAATTGTGCGTCTTTTCATGACGCAAATTCTAGCACTCTCGGCGAGCATACCCACTTTAGTGAACCTGAATCGGGGTTGTGACGGGAGCCAGCACATGGGCCTCGTCACTGACTGTTACATTCAGATTTTCAACTTTCGGATCCATGAACCAAATGGATCCCGTGCCGGCAAAATGGGGGCAACAGTCGCCTTTGGGGATTTCAATCCCGGCCGGACAACCCGTGTTGATGGGATTAAAACTGACCGGCGTAGAACAATTTGGATCTTGGAAAAACTTTCCTGAACCCGTTCCAGTCGCAGTCAAATACGTGCTCTCTAAGACGTCGGAAGCATTGCCATTTGAATCCACGCCGCGAATTTGAAATCTCGCACAGGCTCCCGCTTTAATGATCTTGCTGCCCGCAAATTGCAACGCTGATGGTGAACCTACCTGAAGGAAAAATGTTCCTGTCCTCGTCATGCTCTGACCATCGGTAGCGGTGACGGTGAGAGGATAAATGCCATTGGGCGTTGCCGAGGTCGTGGTGATGGTCAAAGTGCTGAGAAGAGGCGTCAGGAAAGAGCTCGGAGAGAGCGCCAAGGCCTGAGGACTAAAAGTTCCCGTCAGACCACTTAGGGGGATACCACTCACTTGAGTGGTATCAAGACTCAGCGAAACATTCCCCGTAAAGCCCAACGAGAAAAGGCTAAGAGGAACCGGTACGGCTGGTCCTCCTGCTTGCGGGACGATAGCGGCCGCTCCTCCACGGGGCCCAAGGATGAGCCAAAAATCAGGGATGTCTGGTTTAGGCAGTGCGCATTGCGACGGGGCAGCAGCTCCGGGCACAAATTGTGAATTGGTATCTTGACCTACTCCTTGTGGGGGCGGGCTTTGCCAGGTGGCGAACGGAACCGTACCGTTCAAGACCGCGGCTTGGAAAAAGGGGTATGAAGAATTGGTGGCCGCCGTGTCGCCCCAAGTGTTGGATTGTGACGAGAATGTACTTCCGAAGGTCTGCCACATGTTGGTGATCGGAACGCTACAGGACGGGGCATCGTTGTAGTAGGTGTAGAAGCCCAACTGGTCTGCGGTTCCAATAAAAATATTGTTGTTCTGAGTGTAGGATTGATTGAAGCGAACCAAGGGAGTTGTTGGTTGCTCCCAATTCGTGCCGGCCCTGCCGTTGCCCAGAATATAAACCTGCCGGAGACCGCCATTGTAAAAAGTATTTCCCGTTAGAGTTACACCGGTGGAATCATCAATAACTGCATTCGCCGTCTTGCCCGCCGGGTCGAGAGAGTTACTGCAAACAGCGCTGTTTTGGACCAGGAAGGGGCCTTCGCTGGCTTCAATGGAGAGTCCTTCCAAGTTGTTTCCGCTCGATTGCAGGCCGGTAACTTGATCATCTGCGTTGTCGGTATCGAAGTGCACGCCACTACTTTGGTTGTAGAAGGAGTTATACCCATTGAAATTGCTGTTGTGATAAAGGAAAAAATAGGAACCGTTAAAGCCGACTTCGTAAAAAGCGCCTTCCGCGCCGCGCCAGCTGTTGTAAGAGCTTTGGTCGTTTTGATAGAGAACGTACTTTACCTGAGAGCCTCCAAACCCAATTTGCCCATTGTGATTGGCCAAACTATTTTGAACTGTTACATTTTGCGTGGAACCCGCTCCGGCAAAAATGCCGAACCCCATCGAGTTGTTCCAAAAAAATTGGTCGTTATCCACCAAAACGTTTGTTCCATTGACAATGCGAGGCCCCAGCTGGGTACAGGAGTTGTCATATTCAAAGGTCAAGCCTCGAATAACAAAATTATTGACACCATCTGTGCTCATGAGAGGACTGCGCGACGCGGTCGCAACTTCAACATCGGCATCAGGCATATTTGTGCCTGCGGGCGGCCAAATATAGATTTGATTACTTCCTCCAGCGTCAGCCCAAAAAGTCCCTGGCTGCAATTCATTGGAGAACATCACCTGGTTCAGTCTGAATCCATTAAGAAAAACCATTTCCCTTCTCGAAACCACGGGTGGGACTGGAGGCCATCCGGGAGGAGCAGAGCATGCCGGGAAAATGTAATTAGAAGTTGCTGAGTTCGTAAAAATGTTGGGTCCTAAAGACGAAACGGCCCAGGTATTTCCGGGAAGAGAGTCGGCCCCGGAAACGAAGACCGTCCCGGGCGTTGCAGCCTGAAGCGTGAAAGGCAAAGAAGTTTGAGATGCCGGGAATGCAAGCTGTTCCCGGTAAATACCAGGGTTAACGTTAATTTGCGTTCCGACACTCTTCTGATTGTTGGCGCCGGCAGTGAGAAGAGCCTTATTGATCGTTTTGAAAGGAGAGTTCTGGGAACCGTCGTTGTTGTCACTCCCTGCCGCTCCATCAACATAAAGCAGAGCCGTTTCCATGTTTTCAGCAACATTGGCCCCAATGGGATGGGAGGGCGGCAGGGGTGGATTGACATTGGATCCTCCGCTGCTGGAACCACCGCCACAGCCTTGCCCCAAAACGATGAGCACCGCCAATGAGATAGCAATAATGGGGCTGTATTTCAATCTTGTCTTACCCATTCACTCGGTCCTTAGCTTTGCGCAAAATTCAGGAGAAGAGGCGTGTCGCCGTGAAAATAACGTTATTAGGAGCTAACCCGAATTCTTGGATGAAGTTTCGGTGCTAGGCGAATGTACAGAATCCAAAAATATTTGAGTGCCCGTCTCGCTCATCCTCTCTGCGGTAAACTCCTCTGCATGGCTTCCGCCGACCAGCTTGGGTTCAGTTTCCAACCTTCCGGGCGGCGTACCTGGACCGTCCGCGACCTGGTCGCAGCGGTCCGCACGCATGTCGAACGAGAGTATGGCGACATCTGGGTGGAAGGTGAGATTTCAAATTTCCGGGCACATGACTCGGGTCATCTTTATTTCACTCTGAAAGATCTGAGTGCACAGGTTCGTGTTGTGATGTTTCGCTCTTCGGCGCGACTGTTGCGCTTTCGTCCTGACAATGGGATGCAGGTGGTGGTTCGTGGGCGGGTCACGATTTATGAAGACCGCGGAGAGTTGCAGATTTCAGCGGAGTACCTGGAGCCTAAGGGCGCAGGCGCTCTACAGATTGCGTTCGAGCAACTCAAAGCCAAACTTGAGTCGGAAGGACTTTTTGAATCTGCGCGCAAGAAGCCAATTCCCACTCTGCCCACGCGCATCGGGATTGTGACTTCTCAGCAGGCGGCTGCACTGCGCGACATTCTAAATATTTTGCGGCGGCGGCATGACACGGCCAATGTCCTTATCTTCCCAGCCCAGGTACAAGGAGAAGCGGCTTCGCTCGAAGTGAGCGCTGGCATTCGTTACTTCAACAAAGCGCGCAATGTGGATGTCATCATTGTGGCGCGCGGAGGAGGCTCGGCAGAGGACCTGGCGGCCTTCAATCATGAAGGTTTAGCCCGCACAGTGACAGCTTCTGAGATTCCCGTCATTTCCGCTATCGGGCACGAAACCGACTTCACCATTCTCGACTTTGTTGCCGACTTGCGAGCGCCGACCCCTTCTGCTGCGGCCGAGCTGGTCATACGCTCGCGGCAGGAAGTAGATGAGCAACTTGGTGGGCTGCAGCGGCGGCTTGAAAAAGCGATGCGGTATCACCTGCTCATAGGTCGTCAGAATCTGACCGAACTGGCACAACATGGCGCCTTTGCTCGCATGATGGACCTGATTCATCGGAACGAGCAGCGATTGGATGATCTGGTCAATCGGCTCGCCCACGGGCAACGTGATGTCCTGGAGAAACAACGACGGCGATTTGAAACTCTGTCGTCGGCAGTTCGCCATTATGATGTGCGCCGCGTGCTGGCGGGGATGAAAAAGGACCTCGACGCGCGAACTACTGCGATTATTTCCGTGATGCGCAACGTGCTGATCGAGCGCAAAGTTCGTGTGGAGCGCATGGATACCGCGTTGCAAGCCCTCTCTCCGCTGGCCATTCTGGAACGCGGTTATGCTCTGGTGTTCGATGCATCGGGAAACTTGCTCAAGAATGCGAAGAAAGTGAAGCCAGGGGATGAGATTTCGGCGAAATTAGCCAAGGGGACGGTGAGTGCGACGGTTAAGCAATCCAAATAAGGCGAACCCAAAGTACAGAGCCTGAAACGATCAAGCTTCTGCTGCTGAGGTACGGATGCACCGTCTGTGTAAGAACCGCTGGTTCACTTGCCTAGCCGTGTCCGGACTCTTATACTCATGGACTTGCCGCCAAAGCCCGGAAAAACTGTATCTTACCGGCCAGCGAGTGCGCGCCAGACCACCATCATTCGGAGATTATTATGAGCACGATCGCAAAAAGCGTTTCCATGGAGCAGGAGCTTAACCCCACCGAGGCGCAAATTGCCCGCTTTGACCTGGCCGCCACCAAACTCAATCTGGATGAGGGCCTCTGGAAAGTGTTGCGCTATCCCACGCGCGAATTGATCGTGCATATCCCCGTGGCCATGGACAATGGGAAGCTGGAAGTATTCACCGGTTTCCGAGTACAGCACTCGATTGCGCGCGGCCCCTCCAAGGGCGGCATTCGCTACGCTCCAGACGTTACGCTGGATGAGGTCCGCGCCCTGGCGGCGTGGATGACCTGGAAGTGCGCGGTAGTGAACATCCCTTTCGGTGGGGCCAAGGGTGGCGTAATATGCGACCCTCATAAGATGTCGCAGGGCGAACTGGAACGCATGACGCGGCGCTATACCGCCGAACTGTTTGAATTTATCGGACCAGAAAAAGATGTGCCTGCGCCAGACGTCAATACCAATGAACAGACGATGGCCTGGATCATGGATACCTTCTCCATGCACTCGCGCCAGACCGTCACCGCAGTGGTCACGGGGAAGCCGATCAACATTGGCGGATCGAGAGGACGTCGCGAGGCCACCGGCCGCGGCATCATGATTGTTTGTGACGAGGCCACTAAAAAGCTTGGAATGTCACCCGAGTCCACGCGCGTCATCGTCCAGGGATTCGGCAATGTGGGCTCGAATGCCGCGCTGCTTATGTCTCAGGCAGGATACAAAGTCATCGGCATCATTGAGGTGAATGGCAGCCTGTATAACAAGAACGGAATCGATGTACAGGCGCTCTCGGAGTACCGGCAGAAGAATCGCACCTTGAGCGGTTTTCCCGGAGCCGAGGCGGCCGACCCCGCCGAACTTCTTCTTACCGATTGCGACATCCTCATCCCCGCTGCTACCGAAAACCAGATCACCAGCCGCAACGCCGACCGCATCAAGTGCAAGATTCTGGCCGAAGGCGCCAACGGTCCGACCACAGCTTCAGCGGATGAAATTCTGGCCGATAAGGGAGTGTTCGTAATTCCTGACATTCTTTGCAATGCGGGCGGGGTTACGACCTCGTATTTCGAGTGGGTGCAGGACCGCCAAGGTTACTTCTGGAAAGAGTCGGTGGTAAACGAGCAGTTGGAAACCATCATGGTCGCGGCCTTTGAGGATGTGGTGAAATTCGCCGAGACGCACCGCGTCAACAACCGCATCGCTGCGTATATGTTGGCTATCGATCGCGTTGCATACACCATCCGGCAACGCGGTATCTACGCCTAGCTGAGTTACCAAGCCTGCGAGGTGGAACATGACGAGCCGAATTCGGCTGATATTATGGGGCATTGCAATTTGCCTTTTGTTGACCCTTCCCTGCGGAATCCTCCCGTCAGCCCATAGTCAAGACAAGCCTTCTCACTCCGCTGCCAGCACAGCACCGGCCTCGGCCCCATCCGCGGCAGAAATCGCAGCTGCCAAAACCAGTGGCAAAGTTTGGGTCAACCTGGACAGTGGCATCTACCACAAAGGCGGGCGCTGGTACGGTAAAACCAAGAACGGCAAATTCATGACTGCCGAAGAGGCCAAGAAGTCGGGCTACAAACCAGCTAAAAGGGAATAGCAACAGATATCAGAAAAGTGCGCATTCTTCGTCGCGTTCGATTCTAGGAATGACATAAAAGGAGAAAGCTATGAATAAGAACTGGATGCTCCGTTTAGCGGTTGCGATCTTCGTGGTGGGCCTGCTTACAGGGGCGAATACGCCACTTGCCTCCGGCCAGGCCGCTGCGACCAAGCCGGCCACCTCAACCGCAAAGAGCGCCAGCGCAACCAAAGCCAAGCTGGTAGATATCAACTCGGCAACAAAGGACGAACTCGATGCGCTGCCCGGCATCGGCGATGCGTACGCCGCCAAGATCATTGCTGGACGCCCCTACAAGATGAAGACTGAGCTGGCGCGGAAGAAGATCATTCCGCAATCGACCTACGACAAGATCAAAGACCAGATCATCGCCAAGCAGAAATAGGCGCCAGTTACCGGGAGGAGTCTGTCCCTCAGCAGTCGCGTTCTGCGGAGGAAAATCCCCGTCCACTCAGGATTTGGACGGCACCCTCTAGAGTTGTCCTCAAGGCGACGATTTAAGCCACTCATCTCATCTTCCATTGCTTTCACCGTTCGGTGTGGAGGATAATCTATCCGTCCAGTCGGCTTTGCTTGCCTATTGGACAGCCCGTGTTCCGGTGAATCTTCCCAATTCCATCACGCTCACCCGCATCTTCAGCATCCCGCTGCTGATCTGGATTCTTTCCACCAACCGTTTCCAGAGCACGGGAGGCGAAAAGGAACTGCTGGCCTCCGCTTTGTTCATCGCAGCCTCTATCACCGATGGCATTGACGGATACCTGGCCCGTAAACGCGGCCAGATCACCACCATGGGAGTGCTGCTGGACCCCCTGGCGGACAAACTCCTGATCGCTGCTGCCTTTGTCACCCTGGTGCAGTTCAACCCCAGCCTGGTTCCCGCATGGATCGCTGTGGTCATCATCGGCCGCGAATTTCTGGTGAGCGGACTGCGTTCGATCGCTGCCTCGGAAGGATTCGCCATCGAAGCCAGCGATCTGGGCAAATTCAAAATGCTGGTACAGATTGTTTCGGTAGTAGCCGTCATCCTCGATCATCGCTGGACCGAGTGGCCGGTTTACGGGCCTTACTTCTTCCCTGTGCATTGGATCGCGCGGCTCGCCATCTGGTTCATGGTCTTGCTCTCGCTGGTATCGGCGGGGGACTATTTCATCGCTTTCTGGTCGAAGATTGATCGTCAGGTGGTGAAACGCCGTCGACGCGCGTTCGTCCTCAGCCGTCGAAGGAAACGCGATGTCGCCGCCACGTGACATCCCCGCCGCCAACATAGCCCGTAGCCCCAGCCTAAGAGTTGTGCCAGAAGAATTCTCGCGTGAAGAACGCGCACTTCTGCTGCAACTCGCTCATCAATCTGTGCTGACCGGGCTCGATCATCGTGAAATTCCTTTGACTGCGCCGTCGCAGCATCTCGCCGAGCCACGCGGCGTTTTTACTACCATCCATGTTCAAGAACGCCTGCGGGGTTGTGTTGGCTACGTGCGGCCTATTGTTTCGCCGCAACCCGTTTCGCTGTACCGTGCAGTGGCAGAAACTGCCCGTGCCGCCGCGTTTGAGGATTCTCGCTTTTCCCCGCTCACAACCGAGGAAGCTCTGCAACTCCATGTGTCTCTCAGCATCCTCTCTCTGCTAAAGATCGTCGGCCAAGAAGAGGTCATCGTCGGATTGCACGGATTAATGGTCAGCCAGGGAGAACGCCGAGGCCTGCTTCTGCCCCAGGTGCCCATTGAACATGCTTGGGACCGTACTACTTTTTTGCAGCAAACCTGCCGCAAAGCCGGGCTCGCGCCGGATGCCTGGCAGAATAGTGCCGTCCTAGAGGTATTTACCGCCGAGGTGTTTGGAGACCTGCATTGAACTGTGGCAAAACAAAATGGGGAGAAGCGATAACGCTTCTCCCTAAATTATGTTCTTGAGGTTGTGATTTAACTCTTACTGATCCAGTTCCACCATGTCCCCTACGTGGACGCTTTCCATGGCGAAAACGATCATGCCCGTAGCCGTGGTGGGAGTCGCGGATAGCACTACCACTTCACCGACAGCGCGACGGGGCAGGTCACGCACGTGGATCACAGGGCCACCCGTCTTGGTGAGAAAATTCGGATCGATGGCGGCTTGCCTTTTTTGAGTGTCTTCGTTTGTGGAGGCCTTGAACGAGAGCGAGTCCACCGGATCATGCAAGTCGGCCTCGTAAGGGCGCACAGCGCGGAAGTAGTCTCCCGCCTTCACACCCTGGTTGGTGCCGACGTTGAGATAGACTTTCACTCCTGGTCCTATCTCCGCGTCGAAATCTCTAGCCATGACAATGCGCCCAGCTAACTTGTTGCTCGAAGGAAGAAAACGGTCAAAGCGCAGCGGCGGCCGGAAGGAGACTGGCGGCTTTTCCACGTACGGGATGGCATAGTCTCCGGGATTCACTGGATCGCAGCTCACTTCGATCTCGGCAATCGCCATGTGACTGCGAGTATCAATCACTCGCACCCGGGCCACTTCGGAATAAGGCTGGCCCATCGCTTTCAACAGGGCATGCTGGCCAGCGAATAACTCGTAGCGGTTGGGATCACGCAACTCGCGCACGATGGTGTATTTCTGGCCAACCTCGTAGCCTTTGCCGGTGAGGTACACGACTTCACCGTTCGTGTTCTTGGTTGTGCTGGGTGTGTACAAGTCACCAGCCACGAAGTTGGAATTGGGCACCAGTTGCTTGCTCACAAACCCAGCGCAAGTCAGATCAATAGCGGTCGGCGTCTGGATGCGCTCAAACGGGAAACTCACCAGCGTAGGCTGGGTACCGTCGGGAGCCTTCAAATCGGTGGCGCTCGCCGTCGTAGTTTCTTGAGCATGCGCCGCAATCGCCAGGCACATCACCAGTAAAATACTTGTTTTCTTCATGTTACCTCCAGAGCCCGAGCCGGAAGCCGGAGCACGGTAAACTCCGTTAATTGCACAAAATAAAAGGACTTCCAGCCCGAACGGTAACAACTGGGGCCGGGGTGGTCAAGGTTACTCTGGTGTCACGACGGATGCGCAAAGACGGCTTTTCCAGCAAAAATCCACAATCCTTTGTTGCATCTGGAGTTGCATGCCTGTAATATCGCGCCACTCAAAAAAATGATGAGCGCAGCATCGAATAATTACGTTGCCCGTCTCCGGCCTTTGCGGCTGCCCCGAGTTTGTGTAGTGGTCATCGGCACCGATCCAACCGCCATGATGGAAAAGGCAGAGTTGCTTGCCCGAGATAACACCTTGCTGGAGTTCAGGTTAGACTACCTGCCCAAACCAGCTCTAGCCCTGCCAAAAATCAAACAGTTCGCGGAGTACCATGCTCACGTCGTGGCCATCGCCACCTGTCGGCGAGTTGCGGCCGGCGGCAAATTCCGTGGATCTGTGGCTTCTCAACTGGACATCCTCAGCAAAGCCGCTTCCGCTGGCTGCCAGTTGGTCGATCTCGAACTGCAAAGTACGGCCCGCTGCAAACCCGAGCAATTGCGGCGGCTCCGGCTGAACGCAGCACTCATACTTTCGTACCATGACTTCCGGGCCACCAAAAAGCTGGATGAAACTTTGGCCAAGATGGTGGCCATCTCCGCCGACTTTTATAAAGTCGTCTCCACGGCCACGACCCTCTCGGACAACGTGACCATGATGAAGTTTCTGGAGAAGCACAGCGGCGTGCATTCGCTCATCGGAGTTTGCATGGGCGAGCAAGGAATCATCAGCCGCGTCCTGGGAGTTCGTGCGGGTAGCGTATTTACTTTTGCCGCCGTGAGCGAAAACGAAAAGACCGCGCCCGGTCAGATGGCTGCCCACGAGTTGCTGGGAACCTACCGGCTCGAACAGGTAGATGCCGCCACTCGCATTTATGGAGTGGCTGGTGATCCAGTGGCGCACTCACTCTCCCCGGCCATCATGAATGCAGCGCTGCGCCGCGAGACGGTGAACGGAGTCTATTTGCCGCTGCACGCTAAGACGCTGAAGGATTTGCTGACTTGCGTGCGCGACATCCCCATCCACGGGCTATCGGTCACGATGCCGTACAAGACCGCGATCCTTTCACACCTCGACAACACTGATTCCCACACCACTAAGATTGGGGCTTGCAACACGGTCGTTCGCGCCCAGGATGGCAACCTCTACGGCTTCAACACCGATTCAGCCGGTGTCTTGCGTCCACTGGAACGGCGGATGACGATCGAAAATGCGAAGATCCTCGTGCTAGGAGCAGGCGGTGCTGCCCGCGCGGCAGTGTTTGGATTGAAGGAGCGAGGAGCTGAGGTTTATGTTCTGAATCGCACCCCCGGTCCGGCCCAAAAACTTGCCCGCTCGGCCCGTGCTCGGACTTTGAAACGCGCTGACTTGAAGAAGCTCACTTTCGACGTCATCATTAACGCCACTCCCGTGGGCATGGGCAACACGCGCGAATCGCCCTTGAACGAAAATGAAATCAAGGCGAGCTATGTCTTCGAGATGATTTACGATCCGGCAGAAACCCGCCTCATGAAGATGGCCCGCGCGGCCGGAGCAGAGGTTATTCCCGGAGCTGAGATGTTCGTGCAACAAGCCGCCCGCCAATTTGAAATATGGACTGGTAAGCCGGCGCCTGCCGACGACATGCTTCGGGTGGTGACCAAAGCCCTCGAAGAGCGAACCGCAGCCCGAGCTGCCGCCGAAGCTGCTAAGAAAAAGTAGTAAGAATAAAGCAAAGCAAGGCGTGCGTCGATTTAGTCCACATGCCCGTGCGCTTGCCGTTCCACCGACCAGATGTCTTCCGCTTTCTGTTCGAGTGGATAAACGTGGACCATCCAGCCAAAAATTTGAGGCACGAATTTCCCCCCGGCTGCGTCGCAGGCTTCCCGAGTTGCGATTGATCCCGCCAAGCCAAACTGTGGCTGTGGTCCCCACATTTGTCGTTTTTTGTCCGCTGGCGGCATGCACAGGTTCACATGCGCGTGCCACTGCGCAATGCTCAGCGGAATACGGGAATCAAGTTCCTGTTCACTGGCATTCTTAGACGCGGTGTACATCACCCCGATCAGCTTGTAGCCGACCTGCTGCTTTTCGTAGAGCAGCGATGTAGGGTGGTCCGGATTCAAGCGCTGGCCCGCTTCGAAGCCATACCAGTAATTGGTAAAGTGATATTGCTTCTGCGGCAGGTTGGGGAGAAAAATCTTATAGCCGTCAGCAAGAGCGACTTTGTAGTCCTGATATTTCGCCGCCACTCTGCGAGCGGCTTCCACCACCTGGTTTGCTTTTTCTTCATCGCCCGGCTTAAGGTCGCGCAACGTGGTCATCTTCATGTGCGCACCCATGTCCATGTGATGGCCTTCCATGGCATGCATAGCGTGAGCACTACCGTCGCTGCTCATCCCGGGCATATCATGTATATCCGTCGCGCTTGTGCTGGACGCAGATTGGCCAGGCATGTTCATGTCTGCCATATCGCTTGAAGTTTGCTGCTGTTGTCCCCAGAGTGGAGAAAGCGCGAACCCCACGAGCGCTGCGATACACAGAATTCGTCTGCACATAATGGTCTCCGCCATGTATTAACCCTGAAGCAGCCTACAGGTTTCTGCAACGAAGGAGGAGTTACCGCTGGTTACGGGAGTAATTGGTTGCTTTAACTTGGATCTATCCCCTGCATCACTCTCGCAGCAGCCTCCAGCCCCGAGCGCACACAGTCGGGCACGCCGATCCCGCGATACCCATTTCCCGCGAGCGCTACGCCAGGCAGCCCTTGCACAAGACCCTCGATCAGCGCCAGCCGTTCGAGATGGCCGACACTGTATTGCGCCATCGCATTTTTCCAGCGATAGATGCGTGTGAACAGCGGTTCAGTGTTGAGTCCGAGAATTTGGCGGAGCTCTTCACGAACCAAATGAAGAATTTCTTCATCGGGCGCGTCGAGGATGCCCTCATTGCGCACGCCCCCAAGGAAGCAACGCAGCAGAGCGCGGTCCTGCGGCGCCCGGTGCGGAAACTTATTATGTACAAAAGTTGTGGCCAGCAAGCGCTTACCCTCGCTCCGCGGCACCAGAAAGCCGAAACCTGGTGGGAGCGAGGCATGCACGCTCCGCTCATAGCCAAGGTTGACCGTGATCGAAGACGTGTAGGGAATGCCGCTCAGTTCGGCGGCCAGTTCGGGGCTAGCCATCTGCAGCAATGTGGCCGCTGCATGTGCGGGTGTTGCGACGATCACGGCATCGAAGTGGTCGGAAGCCATCCCGGCGGAAACCACCCAGCCGCCATTCTGACGTTGCACAAGTTGCACCGGAGTGTTGGCATGAAGCGCCGAGGCTGGGAGCCGCGAAACCACCGCGTCCGCAATCTGCTGCATTCCCTGTCGCAGTGAGGTAAACAGAGGTCTGGGCGCGGCATGCGCCTTTTTTCGAGCTGCCAGCATGGCCCGTCCCAAACTTCCGTGCTCAGCTTCCATTGCAGCAAATCGCGGCAGTACGGCGCGCACACTAAGTTGGCTGGCCTCACCGCCATAGACGCCCGCAAGTAGCGGGTCAGCGAGGCGCTCCACCATCTCCGTTCCGTAGTGCCGCTCGATAAAGGAGGAAACAGTCTCATCCGCAGTTGCACTTCGCGGAGGATGGAGCCACTCTCGCGCAACTTGAAGTTTGGTCTTTGCAGAAAACAGGGGCGACATCAGGGTGGCCGCCAGATTCGTTGGCACCATGAACATCAGGCCGTCCGGCAGCGGAACCAGTTTGTTCTTCAGCAGGATGTAAGTCTTGCGCGCTGTATCATTCGATCCGATGAGTTGCTCGCCGAGTCCAACTTCACGGCATAGATCGCTGGCCCAGGGTTTTTCTGTCAGGAATGAATCGGGGCCGGCTTCGAGCACACAGCCCTCTACCTGCTCGGTGACCAGCACTCCTCCAAAGCGCGGACTGGACTCGAACAGTTCGTATTCCAGTGTGGTACCACTGTTACGCTGTTTTTCCAGCTCCCAGGCGGCTGCCAGACCTGAAATACCTCCGCCGATTATGGCGATCCGTTTCATGCTGCCGTCATTCGCGCTCTTACGATGTCGGCCAGTGCAGCTGTCAGTTTCAGCGAGTCATTCAAGGATTCCGTCCGCCACAAACGGATCCCTTCTTTTTCCGCAAGTTCCCGGAAGCAGATATCAATGTCGTACAACACTTCCACATGATCACAAAGAAACCCGATGGGTTGAATCATCACTGAAAGATGACCTTTCGCTTTGAGATCCAGAATCGTGTCTTCAACTCTTGGCCCCAGCCATGCTCCGCCAGACATACCCTGGCTCTGAAACGCGAACGTCCAGTCAGCCGATGCGAGTTCTGCCGCGCGCGCTACCAGCGCCGCTGTTTCCTTTGCCTGATTCTCATAAGGATCGCCGTCGGCGATAGTCCGCTCGGGAACGCTATGCGCGGTAAAGATGACTGGGACTTTCTCTCCGGCCTCGTGGCGGGCAGCACGTAGCTTCTCCGCGAAGGCAGCGATCAACTGTGGATGGTCATGCCAGGACTCGACAAAATCAATCGTGATGGAACCCTGGCAGCCTCCGAGCACGGACCGGTAAAGTCCGACGCTGGTGCGTGAATTTTGCGGTGCCAGACAAATCACAACAGCGTGTTCGATTCCATCCGCGTTCATCGCTTGCACGGCGTCGGGAATAAACGGTTTCCAGTTTCGCATCCCTACGTACACCGGCATTCCCAGTTCGCGCGCCAGAAGTTCGGCTTGCTTCAGCGTCAAATCGGTCAATGGAGACCGGCCAATCAGTCCGTAGCGGTGCTGCACTTCTTGCACAACCTGCGGTGGCACCGGACGCCCGCCGGTCACACGCAGCAGGAACTCCGGCACTTGCTCCACTGAGTCTGGACTGCCATGGGCCAGCAGCAGGACGGCAGTTTTGCGCGGCTTGGGCAATTACCATTCTCCTTAACGGTGCGCAGCAACATACTCGGCAGAATGCTCTTGCACAAACTGAGCCAGCGCCTTCACATTTTCCACGGGTGTCTCCGGCTGGATGCCATGCCCCAAGTTGAAAATATGTCCGGGACGTCCCGCGGCTAGCTGCAGAATGTTCTGCGCCCGCGACTTCAATTCTTCCCAATCCGCGAACAGTAGCACGGGATCAAGGTTTCCCTGTACGGCGCGATCAAACCCCACGCGTCGCCAGCCCTCATCCAGCGGAATACGCCAGTCCAAGCCAATCACTTCTGCGCCCGTCTCTCGCATGGAAGAAAGCAGCGTCGCGCTGTCGGTTCCGAAGTAGATCACCGGAGCACCCGTCATTTGTAGCTTCTTGACCAGTTCGGTCGTGGAGGGCAGCACATAGCGGCGATAGTCCTCCACGCTCAAACAACCCACCCAACTGTCAAAAATCTGGATTACATCCGCTCCCGCGCGTACCTGTTCCGCGGCGTACTCCGATGTCACGGCAACCAGCTTGCGCAGCAGTTCACTCCACTCGGTGGGATCTGAATACATCAGCTTCTTGGTATGAACGTAGTTTCGCGAGCCTCCGCCTTCAATCATGTAACTGGCCAGGGTAAAAGGTGCTCCACAAAAACCGATCACCGGCAGGCTGTCGCCAAAATGTTTGCACACCCGGCGCACGGCCTCGGCAACGTAGCCCAGATCGCTTGCACGATCGGGGCGCAGACGGGCAATGTCGTCCTTCCCGCGTACCGGCTGCTCGATCACCGGCCCCTCCCCTACAGAAAAATGAAACGGCAGTCCCATGACTTCCAAAGGAAGAAGCAGGTCAGCAAAGATGATGGCAGCATCCACGCCTAGGGCCTCGGCAGCCGTGATGGTCACTTCGGCAGCGATTCCCGGCTTCTTGCAAATTTCAATCAACGAATACTGCTTGCGGACCGCCCGGTACTCGGGCATGTAACGCCCCGCCTGGCGCATGAACCACACCGGCGTGCGGTCCACTGGCTGCAGCTTGCAGGCTCTTACAAAACGGGATTCAGGGGCAGACATGAATCTTCAATGTAGCATTTTCCCTTCTATGCTGACCCCGCCGGCAAGACAGCAGCAAAACCACTTCCATCGGTAGTGTCCTAAGTTGGTTTTTTCACCACAGAGTCACAGAGCCACAGAGAAACCCTCGGGCCTGTAAAAATCCAGAGGGACATGGGTTGCCATGCGGTTGGTTTCTCTGTGGCTCTGTGACTCTGTGGTGAAAAAACCAACTTAGGACACTACCCCCATCGCCCTTTTGGTGCAGCAGTCCCGTCTCAATGTTATAATTCGCACTGGTTTCGCGTGTCGGAACATGGGGTGTGCTCCTTACCGAGTCCTACGAGGAGGCGCCATGCCCCGAACACTTCTGCTTCTGACCCTCACCATTCTCAGCATCTCTGCCCTTGTCGCTGCGCAAGCTGCGGCGCGAGATATTATCCCCGCCGGAACCATCCTGCAGTGCACGCTGGATGAGCCTAACTTCTCATCGAAGACAGCTATGGTCGGCGATCCAGTTCTCTGTCACCTTGGTTCTCTGGGGTCCTTCGGACATTCTGTGTTTCCGCGGGGCGCAATGCTCGGCGGCCACTTGCAGGACTTCAAGAACCCAGGCCGCTTTGTCGGCAAGGGATGGATCGCTATCGAGTTCGACCGCCTGGTTCTGCCCGGTGCGGAGATTCTTCCGCTCTCGGCAAAAGTGATTTCTGCGCCGCATATGAAAGTTGACGCGCAAGGGGACATCCACGGCAAAGGCCATCCCAAGCGCGATGTCGTGGGCTGGATGATTCCGGTACTGTGGCCGATAAAAGTCGCCACGCTGCCGATGCGCGGGCCCTATCCTGCTCTGAAAGGTGAAACCCGGCTCTCTCTGCGACTGATGGAAGATGTTGAAGTTCCATTTCCAGCCATGGGAAGGAACTCGGTTCCGATGCCGCCATGGGTCAACCCCAGCGGCTACAGGCCCTCTTCGTATGGGTTTGTGAGATCGGCCCCGTCGCAGCCGACCGTGGTGCAATCGGCTTACTATCCGGAACATACCACTGCTGAGCCAAGTCCGCGGCGTGCTGAGCCGGCTGCGGACCAGCAACTAACGGTCATTGCTTTCAAGGACGGGTCCGCCTACCTGGCGCACCAGTACTGGATTGAGGGCGGGGAGATGCACGGCGTGTCCGACAATGGCGTGGAGAAAACATTTCCATTGCAAAAGATTGATCTCAGCCAAACCGTTCACGTGAATCAGGAGCGAAACATCGAGTTTGTGCTGCAATCGAAGGACGCGCTGGAGCAGTAACGCGAAGCCGGGCAAAGAAGAGTCAGTCTGTACTCACGATCGATTGGTGCGGTCTAGGATTAGGGTTTAGTGTGACTTAGACGCCCTGCCCTTCCGAGTCAGCCGCACCAAAAGAGTTAACGTTCTTCTTCGCCCCTTCAGGCCTATTATTTGAGGAACGATCCGTCTTCGGATTTGGGAGGTGCGCAGATGGCAGCGAGCCAGGTGGTCCTTTACTTCGATACGCAGGAGGACGCTCTGCTCTTCACGCTGGCTGCCAGTTCCGTCATGTCGGCGGATAAACCGGAGGGGAGCAGCGAAGCCGTGGTAAAAGTAGCGGCAGAAATCTGCAAGGCGAGCCGGATCACCACCGAAGGCGTCCTGAATCCCGCAATCTAACTACTTTGTCATCCCGAGCGCAAGCGAGGGATCTGCAGTTTCTTGTGCGCGGCAGAATTCAATCCGCCCAAGGTGCCACGACTCGGTCCCAGCGATGGTTCTTCAAAGTGCGCAGCAAGCCAGCATCTAGTGCGCCTGCGGTACTGGCCGCACTATTCTCGCGAACATGATCCGGCTTCCTCATGCCCACAATCGTGGTGCTCACTACCGGATTCGAAAGAATAAACCGTAAAGCCACTTCAGGGAGACTCATGTTCTGAGGGATCGCAGCCTTGAGTTTGTCCACCCGAACCACAGTCTTGGCCAGGTTCTCCGGACCAAAATATCTGGAGCGCCAGTCATTCGCAGGAAACTTTGTGTCCGGCCCCATCTTTCCGCCGAGACTGCCTTCATCAAGAGGCACCCGCGCGATCACTCCAATATTCAGTTCCTGGCAAACCGGAAACAATTTGTCTTCCGGAGACTGGTCGAAGATGTTGTAGATCACCTGCACCACATCCACCAATCCAGTGCGCAAGGCTGCGATCCCATTCTCAGGTTGCCAGCGGTTTAGACTCAGGCCGAAAGACCGGATCCAGTCGTCAGCTTTCAGTTTTTCAACCGTTTCACGAAACTCTGCTTTGGTTGTCCAGCTGTCGTCCCACACGTGAAACTGCAAAAGGTCAATTTTTTCGACTCCGAGCTTCTCCCGAATCAGTCCCGCATGCTTGAAGACATGACTGGCTGGAAAAACGTCTTCGTACTTGTCCCGGGATGTAGCCGGCCACTTTCCGTTGAGCGGAGGAATTTTGGAGGCCGAATGCAGGTGCTTGCTGCGGTTCCGCGACAGAATTTTCCCTAACAGCCCGTCACTCTTGCCGTCGCCATAGGCCCACGCAGTATCGAAAAAGTTGCAGCCGAAATTCACGGCCAGTTGCAGCGCTTCCAGCGACTGGGCGTCATCCGAACCACTCCAGCCGCTCATACCCCAAAGACCGTGAGCGATTTCGCTCACCTCGAAACCAGCGCGGCCAAGCTTGCGATACTTCATTGGTTCTCCACGGAAAAGATCAACCAGACTTGAAAAACATGGGCCCTGCCTGATTTGACAGTTTACGCCAAACCTAGCCGGATGAGCGTTTTAGCAAGTGACCTTTCTTTGTCTCCGGTTTGATTCGCGCTGCATTGATCCAATATCGCCCGTGATTGAAAGTAGGCCTCGCAAGCTTAAATCAGGAGGGACGATCAATGTCCACGCAAACCTATTCGTTGTCAAAATCCAAAGAGTTCGCCTTTACCCCCGCCGTTCGATTGCAGCAAAGCTTCGTGGCCGCAGCAGAAAAGAAAACGCTGCTGTGGCTGGCCGAACGTACCCCAATCTGCATCAACTCCGACCACCTTACCCTGCTGGGCTTCGTCGCCCAATGCTTAGCGGGAGTCTGCTACGCCCTCGCCCGCTGGAACCGTTACATGCTCCTCGCCGGCATTGTCTGCCTGGCGCTGAACTGGTTGGGCGACAGCCTCGACGGAACCTTGGCCCGCGTACGCAACCGTCAACGTCCCCGCTACGGATTTTACGTGGACCATATTGTGGATACGTTTGCCGCCTTTTTCCTGATGGGTGGGCTGGCCCTGTCCGGGTACGTTGACCCACGGATCGCCTTCGGAATGTTGATTGCATTTCTCATGCTTTCCATTGAGGCCTACCTTGCGACCTACACTCTCGGCCAGTTTCAGCTTTCGTATTGGAAGTTTGGCCCGACCGAAATTCGCCTGCTGCTTGCTCTCGGCAACCTCGCCCTTCTGCGCTGGCCTACCGCGAAAATACTGGGCGCGCAAGTTCGCGTCTTCGATTTAGGCGGCTGCATTGGAATTGCCGGCATGGGCCTGATGCTGATCGTCTCCGCCATCCAACACACGGCGAATCTCTATCGCCAGGAGAAGATTTCATGAGCGCTCACGGACAGCATAACTGGAGCGTTTTCCAGCGTCTGGGAAAATTCGCTCTGGTCGGCGCGTTTGGAATTGTGGTGCAGCTCGCGGCCCTGCAAGGTTTGACCTTGGCCGGATGCCAGTATTTGTGGGCCACGGGGCTAGCCGTCGAAGCCGCAGTGTTGCACAACTTCCTCTGGCACCAGCGCTTCACGTGGAGAGATCGTGGCGGTCGCCGCTGGAGCGAAACTTCTCCCCGGCTACTGCGCTTTCACCTCAGCAACGGGATGATCTCGATTCTTGGCAGCTTGCTTCTGATGCGCTGGCTGGTGGGGGAACTACGCCTGAACGTTTTGATTGCAAACATGATTACTATTGCAGCTTGCTCTGCGGGGAATTTCCTGGCCAGCGACCGCTGGGTGTTTCTGAATGTGAGAAACACGAAGGAACGAGGTGAGAAGCAGAGGCATCCGAGAATCACCGTCACTTTGGTCTATCTTGCATTGCTCATGGCTATGGTTATGGCGGTTCACTCCAACTGTTCCGGCGATACGGGCCACCATCTCTCAGTAATAAGCCTTGACGCTAAAAGCGGGAAACCAATTAAGCACGTATCAGTGGGGCTTTCGCTCAGAAACGAAAAAGGCCGACAGGTCGGGTTGTCAGATGCCGTTACGAGTGGCGCGGGCATCGCCAACTTTGATCTGGCCGATCCAGTTCCAGAGTACATTGAGATCACATACTCACCTTTCGAGCTTTGGAGTTGTTCGAACATTGCTTTCCCTACAGCCCAGATTTTTGGAGTTGGGATGGTGGCAAGATACACATGCGACGATGGTCGGTTGAAATGGTCTGCAACTCCGAAACCCGGAGAACTCATCATCTTTTCCAAGCGCATCACATTGTGGGAGCGGATGCGACGTGAAATTCCGTAGGGCTGGAATTGAACGGGTCACCCGAGTCGCTCTGCCCGGTCGCCCATCAGCAGTAGCGTCCGCTGTGCGAATGGAACATAGATGAGCGCCGCTGTCGCAGCCAGAGCCAGTCCCACTCCGATCTGCGGAGCCAGCAAAAATGGAGACAGTGCCCACAGCTCATCCAGCGGCAAGATCACGGCAAAAAGCCGGCGAAATTTCTGACTCAGTCCGGCCAGATCGAAAGCCGCCGCCGAAGTCAGATACAAACGAATCGGCAGTCCGACCACCGCTGTGATAACCAGCAACGTCAGGGCCCAAGCGGGATAGCCAAATGCCTGCTCCAACAATTCCTGCACCCGGGCCAAACGTGCCAGAGTCACCAGGTAGAAACTCAGATACATAATCTGAATAAGTAGAAACAGCGCCCGCACGTAAAGCTTGCGCACGGCGGGAACTTCCTCCGCCTGGGTGAGCAACGATGTCGGCTGCCCGGTTACAGCCAGCACAGCATTGCCACCGGCAGGCGCAACAACTTGCTTCGTCGCTTCAGTCGAAACAAGCGATTTCACTTGCGTAACAGCTGCGCTCGCTGGCATCGTTTGTTTCTCAACGAACTCTACCGGAGCCAAAAATCGGTAGCCTCGACGGGCCAGAGTTTCGATGTAACGTGGGTTCGTGGCGGAATCGCTCAACGCTTCACGCAGCTTATTGATCACGGTATTAAGCCCATGATCAAAATCCACAAACGTGTCCGCCGGCCACAGCTTCTGCCGCAGCTCTTCCCGCGTGACTACTTCTCCCGGACGCTCCAGCAGTACCAGCAATACCTGAAACGGCTGCTCCTGCAAACGCAGCCGCAGACCCGACTTGCGCAGCTGCCCCGATTCCGGATCTGCCTCGTACGTACTAAAGCGAAAAATACCCCGTGCCCGATCGGACGGCATGGCAATCATCTTAACCTAATCAGTTTGCCCCACGTTTTACACAACTTGCTCAGCTAAGCTCTTGTTCATCATCCAGTTACCGGTTGACTCACAATTGACCTCAGTGGATACGCCGTGCATTGTCCCGATCCATGCTTCCCGGTAGTTTTCGGACAGTAGATCAAGAGCTGCCTGGAGGAAGATGTGGAATCTCGCAATCATTGTTTGCAGATTGTTGTTATCGCCGTGTCGCTTTTTTTGCCCGTGCTGTCTTCTGCTCAGCAACCCGCCACCGAAACAGCATTCAATCGTTACGTGCAGCTAACCGAACAGCGCATGCAGCAAGACACACAGCTCGGCTCTTTTTTATGGCTTGATACTTTGCCTCCACAACAACGTGACAGCGTACTTGCGCGATTGCAACGCGGCGAAGTTGTTACGCAGAAACTGGAAACACTCGACGGAGGAGCGCCCGTTACCACCCCTGGCGGCCTCATTCATCATTGGATTGGAACTGTTTTCATTCCCCGAGCAACTCTCGACCAGACCCTTGCGCTCTTGCAGGATTATGACCAGCACTACCGCATTTACTCACCGAGCGTGGTGCGCGCCCGCTTGATCCAGCGCAATGGCGATGATTTCAAAGTCTCCCTCCGCCTGCGGCAGAAAAAGGTCATAACAGTAATTCTCGATTCTGAATATGACGTGCACTACACCCGCCTGGATGCAACTCGGGCAAGCAGCCGCTCTTACAGCGTGCGAATGAATGAAGTCGAAAATGCCGGAGAGTCTAACGAGTGTGTAAAGCAGGCGGGCGAAGGCAACGGCTATCTCTGGCGGCTGAATTCCTATTGGCGCTTCTGGGAGCGGGATGGCGGCGTGTATGTACAGCTGGAAGCCATATCTCTCACGCGTGGCATTCCCGATGGACTGGGTTGGCTGGTTCGTCCCTTCATCACCAGCATCCCGGAAGAATCCCTGACGTTCACGTTAGGCCGCACGCGCAATGCGCTGGCACAACCATGTGGCGCGGGCGCCCTCGCCCGCGGAAGTTGCAAGTGAATCTCACCCAGCGGGTAATGGATTAGCGGTGCCTGCCGATGCCTAACACCAACTACCGCGAGCAGGGGCGCCCGCGCCACACTCACTGCACCGTAACCGTGACCGACGTCTGCGAGCGCCCATACTGATTCGTGGCATACAAAGTGTACGTCGTCGTTTGCGACGGAGTGACCGCTACACTATTGCCCCGCACCGCGCCGATCTGCGGCGACAGCACGAAGTATGACGTGCCACTCGCCTGCCAGCTCAGCGTGACCTGCGTCCCTACACTTACATTCATGGAACTGGCGGTGAAGCTGCTGATGCTGGGCACAGCCCCTTGCGGCACATTGTTGGTCGTGTAAATCGGATTCATCTGCACCACTTCAAAAGCCGAAGCTGGTACTTGTGAGAGGTTGTGCAGATCATTGTTGTCCCAGCGGTC
>Ga0207098_10140_pt1 | contig 23768 bp, 20 predicted proteins | sample Alteio_BWMinHeat_84_FD_153548 | JGI IMG/M metagenome (GOLD analysis project Ga0207098, IMG submission 153548) | Enriched cells from forest soil in Barre Woods Harvard Forest LTER site, Petersham, Massachusetts, United States -... | ecosystem: Environmental > Terrestrial > Soil > Temperate forest >...
CCCAGCGCCTCCGTCAATTCCTCGACGGACGCTTTGCCGTGGCTCAGCAAAAGGTGCAGAATTTCTTTGGCGCGTTTGTCTGTCTTGATAGACATGGCGCTTCCTGGGGTTGATTTGTATGGACACCGTGATTATACGGGCGGCCGAGCTTCGATCTCCAGCGCAATAGATTGCAGTGCTGACCTGAAAGCGCGTACGTCGCTCTCCCTGACCACAAAACGCGCGAATTCACCGGGAAGCTTATTGCCGTCAGCTCCTCCACCGCAGGCAGCGTCTTTTACCGTCGTGCACAGCGACGAGTGCACCTCTCGGACGCCGGTGCGCAATGCAATCGAGCGCACGTTGCCAATGCGAACTCCGCCGCCGGCCATGATGCGGATCCGGTCGCCTCCCTGATGTTGGAGGTTGGCAATCGTATGCAGCCCTTTCATTGCATCCGCCGGCCCCCCTGCCGTAAGCAACCGGTCCACCCCGCAGGCGATCACGTCTTCCAGTGCGCCGGCCGGGTCTTTGCACAGGTCGAAGGCGCGATGAAACGTGACATGCATCGGCCGCCCAAGTTCCACGAGTTCCCTGGTACGTTGACGGTCCACGGTAAGGTCCTTCCGGAGCACGCCGAGCACCACTCCGTCGACGCCCTGCGCTTTCGCAGCAGAAATGTCGCGGCGCATCACTTGCAACTCAGCTTCGGAGTAGACGAAGTCACCGCCTCGCGGCCGGACGATGACGAACACCTGAATTCCGACCGCTTGCCGGACTGCGCCGATCAGCCCTGAGCTGGGGGTGATCCCGCCCTCGCTCAACGCGCTGCAAAGTTCGACCCGTTCCGCCCCTCCCTTCGCGGCGGCAACTGCCGACTCCACCGAATCAACACACACTTCGAGGTTCATGATCCCTATGTCTCTTGGACATCCGGTTCTCTGATGCAGAAACGCCGTCCTTACGAAGCTCAGAAACTGTACTGTAACGAGAACTGCAGATGGCGCTCCACGGAACGAATCGCATTCTGCTGCACAATCTCGCCAAACCCGCTGTCGTTGATGCCCGTGTCGGGATTGCCGTAGCTCACAATATTGAAGGCATTGAATGCATCGAAACGAAAACCAATGAAATGCTCGTTCACGATACGGAAGTCCTTCATGAGCGACATATCCACGTTATGGAAGCCGGGTCCGCGCACCGACCCGTTGCTTGAGGAGCCAAACGTGTTCTGAGCCGGTGCGCCAAAGGCGCATACTCCGTTGTCGACGCCGGAGGTTATACAGGGCTGCGCCGAAGGATCATCGCCAAACCAATTGCCCAGAGAGCGGTGGCGAATGTGCATCGGGCGGTATTGATTGGCTCGCTCCACACCAAAGCTATTGGTGTTGCTGCTTACCCCGGCAGTCATCGATTGCGGGAATCCCGAGTAGGAAAGGCCTGTCGCCGCGATCCTCCACCCGCCCAGGGTCTCATCGACAATGCGATTGGAGTTTGAAAGGTACTTCTTCCCGTGGCCAAACGGCAACGCATACACCGCCGTGCCGGAGAAGTTATGCGCAATGTCGTAACCCGCCGGACCGTAGTCCGCAGCGCTGTCATAGTAGTTCTGGAAAGCGCCGCTGTAGCCGTTGACATTCAAAGCATAGTTGCCAAGGCTGTTGGTCATCGCTTTACCGTAGGTGTAGTTGATGGTTTACTCCAGACCGCTATTCGAGACGTGCTGGCGCAGGATCACCTGGAGCGCGTTGTAGTTCATCATGGCGCGCGACTCGGTTACGAGAAGGCTGTTGGAGCAGATCTGCGTAGCGGCAGCCGTCTGGCACCCGATGTACGGATTGTTGTAGTACGGCGCGGAGGTCGGATCGTTGGGCACCTTCCACTGATTCAGGTTGCCGTAGTCCTCAATATGCTGCCCGCTCTCACCCACATAGCCAGCCTGCAGCGAGAGCATCTGGGTCAGCGCGTACTGCACCGTCAGGTTGTAATTGTGGATGTAAGCCGGCTGGATGTCCTGTGGGTAGACGTTGTAGGTGCCGCCCGCCTGCGCGGATTGCGCAAACGCATTCCCGGTGTTCAGCGGCGTGGTGATCGATCCCACTGTTGGCTGCGGAACGGTTACGTTCATCGCCTGAATGAACGGAGTAATCGAAGTCAGGCGCTGATTGGAGGAGTTGCCTTCAAAAAAGCTGGTTGCGCTGTATCCACCGCGAAGGACGGTGCGCGGATTCACCTGGTACGCGAAGCCGAACCGTGGCATGAACTGGTGGTAATTCCAGTCATAGCAACCAGGGTTTTTGCAATGGCCCGCGCCGGCAGGCGCTCCCGCCGGAACCGCGTGCGCATAGATCACCTGGCCCGTTGCTTCGTCGATATTGCCGGTCTTGTTGTTCATCTCCACCCACGGCTGGTCCAGCTCGTAACGGAATCCGTAGCTGAGCGTGAGGCTGGGCAACAGCTTGAAGTCGTCGTTGAAGTAGATTCCCGTGCGCCACTGACGCTGGCCCACATTTACGCTGGCGAAGGTTACCGCCGCGCTGCTGATGCGATTCAAGACGAAGTCCGCACCGCCATAGCCGGAATTGGCATCCGCGCCGGTTGCGTCCTTCGTAAAGTTGCCGTTATAGCTCAATTGCCCCAGGTAACCGTTGTTGTTCGCCGTTGGGTAGTTGTTCTGGTAGTGCAGCATTGAGAGCCCGAAAGTGAAGTAGTGCCGCTGCTCTTGCCAGCTCAGAGCATCAATGTAGCTATACGTGTTATCGATCAGGCCGCCCCCATATACCGGGTTGCCTCCGGCAAAGATACCGCCCCCGATGCTCTGGCCCGAGTAGCCAGGCAGCGTCTGATTGGGAAAGGAGATGCCAACCTTCTGATTTCCGCTGGTTCCGAACTGCCCCGTCGAGTCTACCGAAAAGTTCTGTGCCCACTCGGTCCGCGTAAACCCAATGCGCAGCGAGTTGAGAAGCGACGGACTGAAGGTGTGCACCCAGTTCGCGCCCCCCAGCTTTGTCGGATAAAGATTTGGCCCATTGAAGCTGATGGCCAGCACTGGCGTCGTGCCGTCATAGGCTGTGGACATCGCATAGAAACCGGAAAGCTTGTCGCGGCCCCCGAGCTGGTAGTCAATCTTGACGTCGCCCTGGTTGTTCGCCTTGTAGCTACGGGTATGGGCCTGGTAGTTATTCGCCGCAATGCCATCCGTGGGCGTGGCGTTCGGCTCTGGATAGAGCGTGGGATTGGCAATCAGGAACTGCGCCACGGGATTGAGAATCGGCACTCCCTGATTGTTCGTATATGGCGTGTTATTGTTCAGAGGATCGTATAGCTGGATTGGATTACTCCCCGCCAACAGTTCGGAAAAATCGCCGCTGCGCATCCGCTGCGTCAGCACGCTCACCGTGCCAATGCCTCCGGTGTGATACCGCGAGCCGAGGTAGTCCACAAAAAAGAAGAGCTTGTTGTGCAGGATCGGGCCGCCCAGCGTGCCGCCGAACTGGTCCTGCGAATAGGGATTGGTCGGAACCACGGGCGTCTGGTTGCCGTTCTGCCAACTGTTTGCATTGAGGCGATAGTCCTGCACATAGGCATACGCCGATCCGTGAAAACGGTCCGTCCCGCTCTTGAGAACGCTCACCACGCCCGCGCCATTCACGTTGCCAAACTCCGCCGGCGTGTTGGCCGTCAGCACCTTGACCTCAGCGAGCGCTGCCGGGGCGGGGCTGTACGAGATCAGGTTGTTGAAGGTCTCGTTCATGTCGATACCTTCGAGCGTGTAGTTGTTGGCCTGCGCCCGGTTTCCGTTCATGTTCACCGAGTCGCTGTAGTAAGTGCTGCGCTCAATCGAATTTGTGCCGGTGTTTCCATACGTGCTGGTGGCGCCGGGAACGTAGAGGGTAAGCGCGCTGAAGTCGAGGCTCTTGAGCGGGAAGTTGGAGATGGTGTTCTCGGTGAAGGTACTGCTCACCTTGTAGTCGCTCGTGTCGAGGATGGGAGTGGCTGCGGACACCTGGACCGTGGCGGACTCTCCACCAACGGTGAGTTCCACATTGAATTTCGCGGTCTGCAATACCTCGAGAGTGAACGAGGGCACCTTTGCAGTTGCAAAGCCGGCCGCCTGCACTGTGACCTCGTAGTGTCCGATGGGCAGAAACTGAATCGTGTACACCCCGGCTGAGTCCGTCGTCGTTCCCGTATCCACTCCGGTATCGACGTTGTGCGCCAACACCCGTGCATTGGTAATGACCGCACCACTGGAATCGGTGACCACACCGGTTATAGAACCGGTGACTGACTGCGCCTGCATAGTCGCCATGCACATGGCCAGCGCAAATACCGAACTGATCGGAAAGAAAACTGATTTCATCTCTGACCTCGCTTGAATTGCTGCAGACCCTCAAATCTCTGAGTGACCTGTAGGCCGGTCACTCTTCTCAATGTTCTGAAGGGTTCTCACCCCCGCAGGGAACGGCTCATGCGGAGCCGCAGAAGTGAACTCACAATACACGAAAAGTGAAAAAATAATCCACAAAAATGATTTTTACGATCATTTTTGTGGATTCTTAAAGCATTTCTCGTTTATAGTAGGCGGCATCTTTGGAAGGCCCCCGAAAGGAAAACTGCCATGACAGCAAATATCTCCCCCCGGGCCTGGCTGGCCGGCCTGGCCGCCATGCTCGCGTGTATTTGTGCACCTGGGCTTCCGGCACAAGTGGTGGTTGTGCCGCCTACCCTGCAGATCGGATCTTCCAACCCCATTACCGCGGAACCGCCGGTCCCGCGCCCGCACAGCAAACCCTGCATCGTGCCGCTGTTCGACGAATTGGCCTTCGCCGACTTCACGCCGAAGGTGTTCAACTACACACCACCGACGGCCTGCCCGGGTCCGTGGGCAAAAGTCGTCTTCACGGCCGACTTCACGGTCACCGCCGGCCGGCAGTTCGATCGCACCGCGGCCTTCTATCTTGGTCACGCGAGCATCTACTACGGCACCACAGCGGAACCGCGCAAAACACTCAGCCCATCCTGGCACGTCGAGCGCGACGTCACGGACCTGACCTCCGTGTTCAAGTCTGCGCAGACGGGAGAAGCCAACATTGGAAACTTCGTCGGCGTATCTAGCGGGGTGACGTACGACGGGATCATCTATGCCAACGCGGCTCTCGAGTTCTATCCCATCGGCCACGATGCGGCTGCTCCGGTCACTCCGGACATCGTTGTTCCGGTCAACGGGTCAGGCGGCGACGCCGGCACGCTCAACACGACCTCCGACACCATCTCGCAGTCGCTGAACCTGCCCACGAACGTGGAGCGCGTGTATCTCGACATCATCGCGCAAAGCCAGTCCAGCGACGAGTTCTGGTACTTTTGCGTGCCCAGCGATCAATCCTCGAACCTCGAAAGCTGTGGCAACACCGCTTTTCGCGAGACCGAAGTCTGGATCGATGGACAGCCTGCCGGCGTTGCTCCTGTCTATCCGTGGATCTATACGGGCGGCATCGACCCATATCTGTGGGAGCCCATTCCCGGTGTGCAGACTCTCGATTTCAAGCCCTATCGCGTCAACCTCACTCCCTTTGCGGGCCTACTCTCCGACGGCAGCACGCATACGGTTGCGGTCAGCGTCTATAACGCGAACAGCTACTTCCTGGCCACCGCCAACTTCCTCGTATACCAGGATCATGGCATCGCCAAGGTCTCGGGCGGCCTCATCAAGAACACGCTCAGCATGGCTCCAACACCGACCATCGACGAGGACATTACGACCGGATCCGGCCCCACCTACACGGGCACTGTTACGGTCGGCTCCAGGCGCAGCTTCGAGATCAGCGGCTACGCCATCACTTCGCACGGCCGCGTCGAAACCACAATTAGCCAGACCGTCGATTTCCTCAACAAGCAGTCCTTCGATGTCAGCGCCACTACCGAAATCCAGAACGTAAACCAGTTGACCAAGGTCGATTCGCAGACCACCACGCTTGGCGGAGGCGAGTCGGGATTTGTCGAACAACACTTCACCTATCCGCTCGCCATCGACTTTTCCTTCCTCCAGAACGCGGATGGCACCTTTACCCAGACCACGACCAGCGATCAGCAGGATTTGGTGCGCGAAGTCAATAACTCAGGCCGGAGCCCGGCATTCGTGAGCAACCTGAGCAATCACGTTCACGCAACGGACATCCTCTACATTGACGCCAACTTCCACATCACTGGAAACACGGGAAGCCAAACCACGCAGAACTACCGCCTTCAGACTTCGCATGGTTTCTGTTGGGATCGAACGATCAGTGCAGCCTCGCAGGTGCTGGTTTCTGTAAAAGACGGCCCTGGCTGTGAAAACAGCGACCGTTGACCCAAAACTGAGTGGATGTGTTCGGTGCGGGAACGTGCATCATTGATGAGTGTGGCCCCCGCACCGCCGCACTCACCCCAAAGAGGCCTGGGGAGTCTTAGGTCTTCGATCCACGCTCACCAAACAGGTGAGAAATTTGGGGGTTGCCAGGCGGCTTCACCAGTTCGATAACCTCGTTATGTTCGGGGAGATGAAGTGATCACGGTGTCCTGACAGGACACCGTGTGGGAAGTTCTCGAAGTTTATCGGGAAAGGGCAAAGTCGCGAAACTTTGTGCGGGTAAAATCACTCTTTAGTTCGCGGGTCTTACAACCCGCTTGAAACTGAATAATAATTTCGCATACTGAGTGCCCCAACCTAAAGGACTTAGCACTCCCCCAGGAACCGAGTTGGGCGTCAATTTCGCCTACCGCACATCCCCCTTGTCTGCTAGACCACTAATTACCGTGCGCCAATTCCGCCTACTCGCTTCATTCCAAAAGCCGAAAATGCTAAGGAGGCGTCCTTGTCGGGTGCAAGATCCGCGTGTGACAACGTTAAGAACCGCATCGCCGAGCATCACGCCGCGTCCGCCTGGATTGCTGCTCCCCGTCGGTCCTTGTCAGAACGCGTTTGTCATGTGTCGCACTCGGCTCGTTAAGTATCGCTATCTGAATGTGGTCGTCCGCGCTCGCTCGGCCATCCAGAAGCAACCCACCTGAGCGAGTAGTCCGCTTCTCGGCAAGTCGGTTCTGCTAATTAAACTGCCCGCATCCCAAAGGGATCCAGTTCACCAAATTGAGCAATTTTTCGAAGGGCTGGTGTCGCCTATTCTTCGACCTTCCCCACGGAACGGCTCGAACATCTCATCGCCAGAGGATTTACGAAAGGAACAGGCCCAAACCTTTCGTTAAAATTTGCCCAGCGAAAGGTTTATGGATCTTCGTACGGGAGCTTCACCTTCCCACTTCATGCAGAGCCAGTACTCTTCAGATCGCGACCAGAGGGTGTTCTGAGCAGATGGTGGGCACACTTCCCCAACCCCGTTCGGAGCGCTTGCGTTGGATCTAACCGAGAAGCACGCCATGCGGGAATGAGGCAGGCCAGAACCGCTACCGCCAACAGCGTCGCTATCACGCCGGTAAGAACCCCGGGATCGAGAGGCCAGGTTCCGAAAAACATCGACTAGGAGATGCGTGTCGCCGCGAAGGGCGCCACCAAGCCAAGCCCGAGCCTGAACAGCGCCGGCCGTATGCCATTGGCCAATGCGAGCCTCAGCGCGCCCCTCGTCCTTGTCTTTGCGATTTTGTCCGTGCTTCTTGCCGCCGTGGGCTTGTACGGAGTGCTGTCCTACCTCAGCACTCAGCGGACTTCGGAGCTGGGAATCCGCATGGCGCTCGGCGCGCAGCGAGATCAGCTCTTGCAGTTCGATGCTGGTCGAGCAAAGTGAGCGGGATATCTGAAGCCTCACCCAGCACCTGGATGATCTGCGTTGGAGCTTAATCACTCGTAGAATTATCGCCTTCCGGTCCTTTCTCAACCGGCAGATGCCTCCAGCGCGATGGCACGAGGAAAGAGGATGTTGTTCTCAAGATGGATGTGTTGATGGAGGTCCTGCTCAAATTCCATCAAACCGTCATAGAACGCATGAAAGGTGGGGCAGGCATCAGCTGGAGTGGTGAAATTCCCGCTCAGACGGCGGATTTCAGCGATCAGGGTGCCTGCAGCATCGTGTTCCTGCGTCATCATCGCGATCGGATTCGCAACCGTGCCAAAGCAACTACGGGGCCTCGGGGCTCCAATGGAGATAGACCGCTCCAAGCCAGCGATGTAGGGAAACAGGACTGCTTCTTCCTTGGCCAGATGTTGGGTGAGCTCTTTATCCAATTGCCTGAGAGTGTTGGCGATCACTTGCAACTCCGCCTTCGTGGAACCGTGACGATTCACGACCTTCTGAGCCAGCTGGGCCAGCCGCGGCAGTTCGCCTTTCACGTATGCGTGGTGTTTGGCCAAAATGTGTGAACTCAGGCTCTCTAACGTTCTCTCAGCCCAATTCTCGACTTCAGTCCCAGGCTTCTTTCCGCCTCTTCCAGCGCCGCAATAACCGAGTCAACTTCCAGGTTTCCGGCAGCGCAAGCCTCTGCCAGAGGCTTGCGGCCCCCGCAACAGTAGTCGATTCCAAGTCGTTCAAAGACACCTATTGCAGTGGGTTGTTCCAGTGCGATTTCGCGGACAGTTTGTGTTGTTGCGGTCATTTCGATCTCCTTGAACTCCATCTTACAGAGATCGCAATGTCCGCCACAGCGACTTTGGTCACTCTGAAGCTCGATATGCCAAAAACTGTTGAAGGGATCGGTGTGACCAAAGTCGCTGAGATCTCCGTTCTGTTCGCCTAGGCTTGCGCTTAGACAGAAGGTCGACTCGACATGGGTTCAGCAACCATCACGCCAGTCCACAAGCAAGAAGGCAAAAAGAAACTCGTCCGCAGGTCCATCTCCGATAGTTCACAAAGGATCAGGCGAATCGTTCAGTGGTTGTTTGTGGCTTTGAATGGTTGGCTGGGAATCCAATTCCTTCTCTGGGTGCGCTTTTGCGAGCGCGGCGGCACGGGGCTAATCGTGCCAAGACCCGCAGGGGCCGAAGGCTGGCTGCCCATCGCAGGTTTGATGAATACGAAATATTTCTTCCTCACCGGACGCGTGCCTACAATCCATCCCGCAGCAATGGTCTTGTTCATTGCCTTCATGCTGATGAGCCTCCTACTCAAGAAGGCTTTTTGTTCCTGGCTCTGCCCAGTCGGAACTCTCTCAGAACAAGTCTGGAAGCTAGGAAGACGCGTATTCGGCCGCAATCTACATCCGCCAAAATGGGCGGATATCCCGTTACGGGGGTTGAAGTACCTGCTTCTTGGCTTCTTCGTTTTCCTGATCGGTGCCATGTCCGCCGAGGGGATCCACGATTTCATGTCCACACCGTACGGCCTGGTCGCCGATGTCAAGATGCTGAATTTCTTCCGCGATATTGGGGAAACGGCGGCAATCGTCATCGGTTTGCTGGTTCTGCTGTCCATGCTGATCCAGAATTTCTGGTGTCGGTATCTCTGTCCGCATGGAGCGCTGCTCGGAATCACATCACTGCTTAGTCCAGTAAAGATCCGTCGCGACGTCGAGGCTTGCATCGATTGCGGAAAATGCGCGCGAGCGGTCCTTCCAGCCTGACCGTTGATCAACTCGTGCAAATCCGATCCGTTGAATGCACGGCGTGTATGGCGTGTGTCGCCGCATGTCCGGCCGAGAATGCCCTGCAATTCTCGTTGGTACCGAGAAAGGCAGCAACACCGGCGGAGAGATGGCGTCGCCGCGCACTCTCACCCATTGCCGTCGCAGCAGTTCTCGCTTGCGTCTTCCTAGGCCTGGTTGTAGTGGCTAAGGCTACTGGGCATTGGCAGACGAATCTGCCACGCGACGTGTATATGGATCTGGCTTCCCACGCAAGAGAGGCCGGTCACCCCGGCATGTAATGAGCCGGATCCAAATGAACAATGGCTTGCGGCAAACTGCTGGTGCTCGTGTGGAACCAGCAGGCATGAGAAATATGCCGCAGAGAGCTACTTCCTTCGGAAACGAAATTCGGTCCCGATCGCCGCAATCGCGTGGCTGTCAAGCACATGGATCGCCCGTGCGAAAACGATCGTTTCCTCGATTTGGATATGGTCGGAATAGAGTTGCTTGAGATGCGCGGTTTGGGAGAGCAGTTGCCGTGTTTCCTCCAACCCTAGGCCGCCCGACTCAATCCAAGCCGAATAAAGTCGGTCGACTGATCCATGCAAATCGTTTGCCTCGTGATGATCCTCCTCAAGCCGGTCGATCTCTTCGAAGGATTTCGCATTAGACTTGCGCAGTCGTGGAAAGAGTGATTCTTCCTCATCCGCCGTGTGGCGTTGTCCGCCAGTTCTGAAGTACTCAAGCGCAGCCTTAACTGCATCGCGCTCCTCATCAGTAAGATTCCTGCCCTGCGCCCGATAAACCACAACGCAAAGAATGCCGAGGAAGCTCTCTATCCTTCTGTGGCAGTCCTTGAGCATACCAATTGGGTCGTCAAATCCGCTGTCGGGCTTTGCACCGATCTGAATGGCCATGGTGTTCCCTCAATTCCTACTATTCCTATGATTGTCTTCCATTCGAGCCCGAAGGCGGCCTTAAGCGCCCTGGAGGACGTGAAGCGTCATTGCTGTTTTCATCTGCGGCGCCGGTTGTACGTAGCCTTTCGGAACATAGGAGCAGCATGGCTCTTCGGCTTGTGGGTTTCGGGTTAGAGCGTACGCGCGGGCTCGCGATCCTCCGCAGATTTCCTTGAACTCGCAGGAGCCGCACTTTCCCTCGAGCTTTGACGTGTCACGCAAATCGCGGAAAAGGGGCGAGTCACGATAGATCACTGCTAACTCCTGTTCGCGGATGTTGCCGGCCGAGAGAGGGAGGAAGCCGCTAGGGAACACCTCGCCTTTGTGCGAGATGAAGACAAATCCCTTGCCGTCGTTGAGACCGCGCGGCGCGCGCCCAATCGCGTCCACAGACCTCTCAAACACGCTATTGGAAACCAGTCCTGACTTTCGGTCGGAGACTCTCTGCTGCAAGACAAAGCGCCTGTAATGCTGCGCCTCAGTCGTCTTGATGTCGAAGCTTGCGGTCCTGGATAGCCTGTGAACTTTTACAAACACCGATTCGAACTCTTCCGCACTCAATAAATCGTTGAGCTTTCCACGTCCTGTGGGGACGAGGAAGAAGACGCTCCAAAGCGTTATCTTTAACCTCTCCATCAAGGAGACAATCTCGTCGATTTCAACAATATTTCTGCGGCTGAACGTCGTATTGATCTGCACCGGCAGGCCGATCTCGTTTGCCCAGCGAACGGCGTCCAGAGTTCGCGCAAAGGATCCACTCATCCCACGGAATGCGTCATGGGTGTCGGCACTCGCGCCATCCATGCTCACCGCAAGCCGGGCTAAGCCAGCCTCTTTGAGGCTCACAACGATATCCTTCGTCAGCAAAGGTGTAGCGCTCGGGGTAAGGGAAACCCTGACGCCTACGGAACGGGCATGGCCGATGAGCTCGAAAAGATCAGGTCGCTTAATTGGGTCGCCCCCTGTCAACACGAAGACTGGAACCTTCAAGGCCGCGATCTGGTCGATGAGATGTTTGCCCTCATCCGTGCTCAGCTCCATGGGGTCGCGGTCCGGCTGGGCGGATGCGCGGCAGTGCACACAGGCCAGATCGCAGGCCTGAGTCACTTCCCAAATGGCGATGAATGGCCGTTCGTTAAAGTCGATCGTGTTGATTTGCGGGTTCATGAACTAATAAGACAGCCGCATGAGGGGTTAACGCAGTGACCAAAGTCCCACGCTGCTAGAATTCCCGAGTGACCGCTGAACGCACCGATCTTGCAACTGCCCTCGGAAAGACTGCGCTTCTATCGAGCCTTACGCCAACAGAATTGAAAACGCTCGCGGCACGAACTGTTCGCAAGCTATTCAGTGCAGGAGAGTTGCTCTTCACAGAGGGGGAGCCCTGCAACGGCTTGCATATCATTGCACAAGGCAAAGTTCGCATCTTCAAGACGTCTGTGAGCGGTCGCGAGCAGGTTCTTGCCGTGAATGTTCCGGGCGAGTCTGTCGCGGAATTGCCAGTCTTTGATGGTGGGCCATTTCCCGCATCCGCTGCGGCGATCGAGGATGCAGAAATCGCATTCATTTCGCGCCGCGATTTTCAGGCGTACTGCATGGAACATCCAGAAGTCGCGCTCAAGGTGCTTCAAGTCGTAGGAGCGCGGTTGCGGCGACTTGTGGGTATCATCGAGGAATTGTCGTTCACTACAATCCGCCAGCGACTCATATCGGCGCTGCTCAAGCTTGCCCAAAACGAGGGCAAACCGAGTTCGCTCGGAATCGAATTTCAACTGCCTGCGACCCATCAGGAACTCGCCAATCAGCTTGGAACGGTACGCGAGCTGGTTTCCCGCAACCTTATGCGCTTGCAGGCCGAGGGACTTCTGGATGTTGACGCACGACGAATCGTAGTAAAGGATCTTGGCGGCCTCAAGGCCTTGCTGGAGACGACTTCTTAGAAATCCCGGACTTCGAGTGACATAAGTTACTGCTCTGCTCTCGGTAGATCGATAGGGTTGCAGGTGGAGAGTGCTTATGCCAACCTCAACCCAGTCCATCCGCGAAATCGTTACGCAGTATCCATCCTCGGCCAGAGTCTTTCACCGATTCGATATCGACCTGTGCTTGCAAGCTGATCTGTCGCTCGAAGGAGCTTGCCAGGAACTGCAACTCTCAGTCGATCAAGTCCTCGAAAAACTCAGCGATTCAGAGGCCCAGGAGCGTGGTGGCATGGCTTCGGATCCAGCAACTCTTTCTCTTGCACGCCTGGTTCGACACATCGTCCGCGTTCATCACAATTGCGTTCGTCAAGAGCTTCCGAGACTCGCTGAGATGGCTTTGAAGCTGGCGGCGACACGAGGTGATCGTGCGCCCGAACTCGGGAAGGTCGCCGAGCTGATTGAGAAGCTCCGTGGCGAGATGTATGCGCATATTCAGAAGGAAGAGCAGGTTCTCTTCCCGTTCATCTCGCAAATGGATCAGGAATCGATCGTCGCTTACCCGCCCTCGCACGCATGCTTCCGTTCGGTTACGCACCCGATCTTCATGATGGAACAAGAACACGAGTCCGCCGACCACATCGTGGCCGAGCTCATCCGCCTGACTAATCACTTCGAGCCACCCTCATGGGCGTGCGCTACGCATATCGCTCTCTTTTCTGGACTCCGCGAATTCGAGGCTGACCTCAAGCAACACGTGCACCTCGAGAACGACGTTTTGTTTCCACGTGCCATTCAACTGGAAGCAGAACTCAAGGTGAGGAGTTAGTTATGGCTACGCTTCCGTTGTTCGAACAGCCGGCCACAATCCCCGGCAATACGGCAATCATTGCCCGCGAACGTCAGAAGAGCCTTATGCTCCGCGCGTGGATCCTAAGCGGGCTCTTCTTTATGGCTTTGCCTGGAACCTTGTTGGGATTTTCGAACCTGATGGCGATCAGTTCGCATCACGGTCTCGGCACATTACCGGCCGCATGGATGGAAGGACACGGCCACGCTCAAATGTTTGGCTGGATCGGCAGCTTTATTCTTGGCATAGGGTTCTATTCACAACCCACGTTTGGACGGTCGGTTCTTCGTGTGCCTCTCTCCTGCTACGTGCTTTGGACCTCCGGCGTAGGATTGCGTTGGTTTGCCAACATCTATGGATGGCATTGGCGTGCGCTCTTCCCGGTCTCCGCGGGATTTGAGCTCATGGCAGTCATTCTGTTTCTATACGCGGCCTCGCACCATAAGCTGCCTGCGTCAATTCAGGAAAACAGAGTAAAGCCTCCCATGGAACTCTGGATGGTTTCCGTCCTGATCGGGACTGCGGGGCTCGCGTCCGGCGTGATTTTCAATTTTGTCGAATGTGTTCGATTGTCTATGCAGGGTGGCCTTCGCTCATTTCCGCACTCGCTCGATCAGAAATATCTCGTCGTGCTTGGCTGGGGATTCGTCGTGCCGGTTGTTTGGGGATTCTCGGCGCGATGGCTGCCGACCTTTCTTGCGATCTCGAAGCCCAACGTTCGTTGGTTTCGGGCAGCATTATTCATGGATGTTGCGGGCGTTCTCGTCGGCGTGGCAGGATGGCCGAAGCCCGCAACGATCCTATTCGCCTTGAGCGCAGCTACGGTCGGATTTGCACTGCGCTTTGCAGAAGAGCCTCATGGCCACGCAAAAACTCAGGGCATCCATCCAAGCTTTCCTGCCTTCATCCGCCTGGCTTATACCTGGCTGATCGTGGCTGGATCGATGAGTGTCTGGGCCGCATTTGCCGATGTGTATGGCGGCATCTGGGGCGCCTCACGTCACGCACTTACAGTCGGATTTGCAGCGACGATGGTGTTCGCAATTGGGCCACGGATCCTGCCTCACTTCACAGGGTTTCAAAGTATCTTCAGTAAGCGTTTGATGCTTCTTAGTCTGCTGTGTCTCCAGACAGGATGCCTGCTACGCGTTTCTTCAGAGCCCCTCGCCTATGAAGGCCTGGTCTCGTTCGCATGGAAGGTGCTGCCTATCTCAGGGATGTTGGAAATGGGTGGAGTGATTTTGTTTGCTTCGAACCTCATACTCACCTTCTTACTGGGCCGCAGCGCCTTTATGACGGAGAGCTGTAGCCCAATGCACAAAGCCACATGAAATCCAAGAAAGGACGAGCGGTCCTGCTTGTCATGGTGACACCGTGCCTCGTTTCTTGCTGGGATGATGAATCTCCGCATTTTTTGACCTAATTGCGGCGGGTAGTGACATAAGTCCCTGCTTTCTCTAGTCACTGAACGCTACTGTTGCCTCAGTGCAGCTGCTTCAACTGGGACTTTCAATGACCTTTGCAGCATCCCGTCTTCGGTTTTATGAGGGTTGCCTGCCCGGGTCTCGGCGCGTTCAGAGCATCTCGCACCAACTTCGTCCTAATCAAGTGAGGGTGAATCATGTCTTACAAGCGTTATTGGGTGGCACTGGCCATCGTCATCATTGGATCTTTCGCCGTGCTCGGGGGGGTTGGCAGGAAGATGATCAGCGAAGCTCCCCCCATCCCCGACGTGTACAACACTGACGGGCAGCTTCTCTTCACCGGGAGTTCCATCACGGATGGGCAAGGGGTCTGGCAGTCCATTGGCGGACAGGAAATCGGTACCGTCTGGGGCCACGGCGCTTATGTTGCACCTGATTGGAGCGCGGATTGGCTGCACCGGGAATCGGAGATTCTGCTGAACACATGGGCTGTCAGAGCTGGGGCAGTGAATTTCGAGGCTCTCGGGCCGGATCAACAGGCCATCTTCAAAGCGCGCCTGATTCGCGAGATGCGGACGAACACGTACGACGCCGGGCGCAATCGCGTTACGTTGAGTGCCGACCGCGCGGCGGCATTTCAGCAGCTTCGGGCTTACTACACCGATGTCTTTGCGACCGGCAGGTCGGCGTATGCCATCCCGAGCGGTGCATTGACCAACGCAGCAAAGCAGCATCAACTTGCCGCATTCTTCTGGTGGACCTCGTGGGCTTGCAGCACGGATCGACCTGGATCCGGGACGACTTACACCAATAATTGGCCGCATGAGCCCCTGATTGGCAACGAACCAACGTCCGGCGCAGTTCTCTGGAGCGTGCTGAGTTTCGTCGGTTTGCTGGCAGGCATCGGCGGCCTGGTCTGGTGGTATGCCTCGCAGGAGAAGGAACTCGTTCATGGGCCCTACCCGGAAAAAGATCCATTCCTTGCCCTCAAACCAACCCCCTCCCAACGCGCGACGCTGAAGTATTTCTACGTCGTCGTCATCCTCTGGGGCGTTCAGATTTTGATGGGCGTCCTCACCGCTCACTACGGCGTCGAGGGGTTGTCCTTCTTCGGATTCCCGCTAGCAAAGTATCTGCCTTACGCCGTCACCCGCACCTGGCATCTGCAGATCGCCATCTTCTGGATCGCAACGTCATGGCTGGCAACAGGCCTCTATGTTGGCCCCGCTGTAAGCGGTCACGAGCCAAGGTATCAGCGGCTCGGCGTCAACGCACTCTTTGGCGCGCTCATCCTCGTCGTTGGCGGTTCACTCGCAGGCGAGTGGATGGGCATTCAGCAGCGTCTCGGCAACATGTGGTTCTGGTTCGGCAGCCAGGGTTATGAGTACGTCGACCTCGGCCGCTTCTGGCAGATACTGTTATTCATCGGCCTCGTTCTTTGGCTCGTCCTGATGGTCGCAGCTCTCAAACCGGCACTGGTCCGCAAGAGCGAAGACCGCTCGCTTCTAATCCTGTTCCTCATCTCCAGCATTGCTATTCCGCTCTTTTACTCCGCTGGCCTGATGTACGGACAGCGCAGCCATCTCGTCACCGCTGAATACTGGCGCTGGTGGGTAGTTCATCTCTGGGTTGAAGGCTTCTTTGAAGTGTTCGCCACTGTCGTGATTGGCTTCCTTTTCACGCGGCTCAAACTGATCGAGATTCGCACCGCAACCAAGGCTGCGCTCTTCTCGACCAGCATCTTCCTGTCCGGCGGAATCATCGGCACCTTCCATCACCTGTACTTCGCCGGTGCCACGCCCGCAGTCATTGGCCTGGGAGCGATATTCAGCGCATTTGAAGTTGTGCCGCTCACGCTGATTGGCTATGAAGCCTGGGAAAACATTCGCCTTGCGCAACCGACAAAGAAGTCCCCGTGGATCGCCAATTACAAGTGGCCCATCTACTTCTTCGTCGCAGTTGCATTTTGGAATCTTGTGGGAGCAGGTCTTTTCGGCTTCCTCATCAACCCGCCGATCTCGCTCTATTACGTCCAGGGACTCAACCTGACTCCGGTCCACGGTCACACGGCTTTATTCGGCGTCTACGGAATGCTCGGTCTCGGTCTCACTCTGTTTTGCCTCCGCGCGCTGATGCCAGGTCGCAAGTGGAACGAGACTCCGCTGAAACTCTCCTTCTGGTCTCTGAACTTTGGCTTGATCTTCATGGTGATCTTCAGCATGCTTCCGGTGGGACTGCTGCAGGCATGGGCATCGATTGAACACGGCACATGGTACGCGCGTTCCTCGGAGTTCATGCAGTCCGGCTCCATGCAGACTCTGCGCTGGATAAGAGTCCCCGGAGACATCTTGTTCGCGATTGGAGCAGCGTTGTTCGCCTGGTTCGTACTTGGATTGCTCACCGGGCACTCGTACAGTAAGGAAGTGCAGGGCGGAACTGACGCTTCGCTGCACGACAGTGAAGACCGCACCCTCGCACTCGCAGGTCGCTGAGCGATATCTCAACATCCATGCGGCGTCTTTGATGGGTTAATCACCCACGAGGACGCCGTGGGGAGCTGCAACAAAACCAAGTGAAACCAAGGAGCAGCACATGGACTATAAGTATTTCGCGAACCTGCAACAGGAGTTCGCACTTCCAGAAAAAGGCATCCTGAGCCGCGTTCTGCACAAAGACGAAAAGGTCAACGTGACATTGTTCGGCTTCGCAGCGGGCGAGGAGCTCTCAGCGCATTCAGCTCCAACTCCTGCCGTTCTTTATTTTCTGGAGGGCGAAGCCGAACTGCAGTTAGGAACGGACAAAGTCCAAGCCGAGGCCGGCTCCTTCGTGTACATGCCTCCAATGCTGTCCCACGGGATCTCTGCAAAGACAGGGCTTCGCATGTTGTTGGTTCAGATGAAGGAGCAATCGTAATCAGTTCTTTGTCGAGGTAATAGTTCCCGTGAGGCCGGCAGACTTTCTGCGTTTCCTTCTGTCGAAGACCACCGAACCACACCTGAGAGTGTCAATTGGCCGAAAACCGGTGACGCTCATCGTTCTCCTAAAGCGCCAAAGGGAGCAATCCGTCACGCTTGTTTTCTGCAAGTTACGGCTTCCTAGTGCCCGTCACAGCATTCTGATGACCTTTTGGGAATCCATGGGCACGGTTTGAGCCATGTCAAGCCAAGCAACATTCTGTCGAGCGGCGACGGCTGGGTTAAGGTGGCAGATTTCGGGCTGGCATTCAGTCGGCGACGAATTACCAGGGCTGCGCCGCGGGGCCGAGTTATACCGTTCTCTGGAGCAGTTCTCCGATACGGCCACGGCTGCATCGGAAGTATGGAGCTGAGGTCTCACTGTACTTGAAATCTTCGCGCGCGGGCCGCGCTGGAGCAATGGTAATGCGGCTCCAACTACGTTGCGGGTATATGTGCGGCAGGGCGGCAAAATGTCCGGGAAGCTAGCCACAGTACTGAAGCACTGCTTCGAGGGGAACCAGAACGGCGGTGGGCCAGCATGGGAGAGATCGAGGCGGAGCTGCTGGCAGTTTTTCGGGAAGAGACTGGAGGGACCCAAAAGTCGGCATGTGGCCAGTTTTCCGGAAGCAATCGGCCAAGCGATTTCGCGGGATACTGCGGTAGAGTCGAGATGTGGCGCGGTGGTTTAGGCTTGGCCTATCTGTTTCCGGCTCTTTCGTCTGCCGGTGCCTCACTATCCCAGCCATGCTCCGTTTCCACATCCCGCTCGTCGAACCGGACAGGCGCAGTTAGCGCATCCGGCTCCCGGAGGAAACATCACGGTTTCGCCCACGAAAAGTTGCGGGGCCGCTCCGTAAGCCGGACCAAACCAAAACGATCGTGCAGGTAGGCGTCCGAGTATTTCCGGCTCGCCAGGCTTGCCTTCTTGTGTTTGGCGCACAACCACTGACGCAGCCGCTTACAGGTGTGGCGGTCCACGGCCCGATAGGCTTTGCTGACTGGCCCGAGACAGAAGTAGTTGGCCCAACCGTTCATCATTTGATTGAGCTTCGTCACCACCGTCTTATGGTCCAGTTGGGTTCTATTGCGTCCCGTTTCGCCGCTGATCGCCTGACAGATGCGGATCACTCGCTTCTTGGCAGGAACCGTGCCCAGATAGGCGCGTCCAGTCTTCGGCGAGTAGCAACGGCCAAACGTATATCCCAAGAAGTCGAACTTTTCTTCCGGCAGTTTCGAGACCCGCGTCTTGGTCTCATTCACCGTCAGCTTTAGCTTCGTCATCATAACCTGCATCGCGGCCAGAGCTTCTTCCGCCCTGCCCCGACAACAGATCACGAGGTCATCTGCATAGTTGACGATGTACGCTCCAAGACGCTTTTCGTGCCCAAGTTTCTTCCACCCACGCACGAACCGGCGCATGTAAAGATTACTGAGCAGCGGGCTGATCGGTGATCCCTGAGGGGATCCTCGACCTTCGTCCCGATTGCGCGTACTCCGATGCTTCTTTCCACGCTCGTCCGTTTCCTCCACCGGTGCTTTCAGCCACATCTTAATCAGATGGAACATGGCACCGTCAACGACCCGGCGCGCTACCGACTTTAGAAGCTCAGAATGCGGAAGAGAATCAAAATACCCCGCAAGATCTGCGTCTACGATCTCTCCATGTCCAGTGTTGATCAGCTTATGGACGTGTCTTACTGCGTCCAGTGCGCTGCGGCCTCGCCGATAGGCGTACTGTTCCGGTTGTAAATCGGCCTCGAAAATGGGGTCGAGCACCAGAACCGCCGCCATCATGACCGTGCGGTCACAGATAGCGGGCACTCCTAACGGACGCTGTTGGCCTCCCGGCTTCGGTATGAATACCCTTCGCACGGGAAGTGGTCGATACGTTCGGCTTTTCAGCACTTGCATCAGTTCGTCCAACCATCGCTCTGCTCCGTACGCTTCGATGTCCTCGAACGTTTGATCGTCGACTCCAGCTGTTCCGCCGTTGGCTTTCGAGCTTTGGTAGGCGAACGTCAACACGTCCTTCTGGTACACCTTGTCGTACAGCGCATAGAAGCGAAAATCAGGCGATTCCTTCGCTTTGTCGTGTAACGCTGCCTGTAACTTCTGAACACTTTCTGGGGTTGATAGGCTCATCGCCAATCCCTCCGTCTTCGTTACTTCTTGCGTTGGTTTCCAACTAAGGCTCCTTCCCTCCCCCGGCATTACCCGGCTTCATCGGTACTACGAACCTCACCGCCGCCCCGAACAGCCCAGTCTGGCTCTCACGAGTTACCGGTTGGTCTTGAACTTCAAGTGCCACTGTTGGGGTTTCCCGTGTTCCTCGTGCTTTCCTATGCATGCATGTCGCCGTCACTACCCCGGCAGAAACGATAGACTTTGTTCGCTCGTACTCTTCTATCGTTGGCAGCTTTCCCCGAAAACGCAGCGGGTCAGCTTCTGCATTCTCCGTTTCGAGGCTTGCTCAACGTTTACTCACATTGCAACCTACATGCTCACCGAGCCGCTTAAACGGCCCTTTACATCAAAGGCTCCGACGGCTTTGTTACCTCCACCGCCGCTTCGATTGTTACCGGGCGGAACGAACCAGTTCCCGGGTGGGTCTAGCTCCCACTGGAAAGCACCGGCTTTCACGGCGCACGCGTTTTCGAAGGAGTAATCCCGAGAGTCACATGTAACCTGCGCAGCACCGACGGTCGGGGCCTCATCGAGCCTCCGTGGGAATCTGCGCGTTGAATGAGATGTGCTTCAACGCCCTTGTCAGCCGCGGCGCCAGCTCATTTAACTCTTTGGCATGGTCGCCAGCGAGCCGGCCAAGAACCGATCTTCCCTTGCGAGTGATACGCAAAATCGCACGCCTTTTGTCGTCGATGTCCGCCTTACGTTCCACAAGCCCTTCCCGCTCTGAACGGTCAACAAGTTCCACCGTGCTGTTGTGTTTCAACCCAAGGCGCTCGGCGGCGTACGCAATCGTTACAACCGTATTCTCGGGAGCGCCGGCCACCTGGAGCAGAAGTTGATGCTGCTGGGGCTGCAATCCCGCTTCGAGAGCTGCGCATTCGCTAAAAAGCAAAAAGCGTCGCAGTTCAAAGCGAAACTCGGCTAAAGTCCTGAGGAGCAAGTCCGGACCGGGCGCCTCGAGCTGATTGTTCATTCAATCATCGTGGCACGATAATGGTGGTCTCGCAAGGTCAGACCAGAATCGAAGTTGATCTCATATGCATACGAGGTTGCGGAACCACGTGTAGTTCATCTTCAACTCGTCAAATGGGCTGTCAAGAATTCACGAAGTGCGACCGCATTGTTATTCGTTTTGTCATTCGCGCCGTAAAGCAGGGTTACTGCGCCGTTGCGTGCGGCTTCGACAATTGGCCGCCACCCATCCGAATTTGTCTTGAGTTCAGAGAAATAGCGGTGGCGGAACTCATTCCACTTGGTTGGATCGTGGCCGAACCATTTTCGCAATCCTGTGCTGGGAGCCACATCCTTAAGCCAGGCATCGACTTTCAATCTTTCCTTCCCAATGCCTCGTGGCCACAATCGGTCAACGAGAAATCGGATTCCGTCTTCAGCGTCGACTGAGTCGTATGCGCGCTTTACCTTGATCATGGACTGAGCTCCTCCAACGGCCATCCAAGACCCGACTGCCCCTGGAGTCGCTGGCACGCTGGCTCGGATGTAGTCAACCTTCAGAATCCAGGGTCCCGTCCCGGAGGCCGCCGGTGGGGGCCCCTTGGCGCCCGGATGGCATGCGAATCCGCAGCACTCTTTCACGAGCCCGCTCGTCCTCAAGATTCTGGATCCGTGCTCCAAGCAGATCATTCAGCGAGATCATACCCACAAGGCGCCGCTCCGTTTGGGGATCGAGAACTGGGAAACGCGTAAAACCCGACTCTGCCATTCGCCGCACGACAACACCAAGTGGTTCGTCGGCAAATGCCACCAGCGGCTCAGTGGATGCAATATCAGAGATGCGTGTGGCCCGTTCTTGGCCAGTCCTCTGCTCAAGCGACTTCAATAGCTGCTTTCTAGTGACCACTCCAAGTAACCCTTTGTCGGAGTCGACTACAGGGAAGAGATATTGGCCTCGTGGACGGCGATCATGGTGAATGAGCTCCTGTGCTTCCTGAAGTGTTCCATCGCCAGGTAGAGCAATAATGTTCGTACGCATCACTTCTCTCACAAACAGGATCTCGAGAGGATCAAGCCCGTATTCGCGGCTCAAGTGATAGCCGCGACGTGAAATCTTCTCGGTGAGAATGGAGCGTTTGAGAGTAAGCACCGTGAAAGCATGCGCGAGGAAACAGGCGACAAGAAGGGGAAGCAGCATGTTCAGGTCATGAGTCAATTCAATCGCGAAAACGATGCCTGTAAAGGGCGAACGCATCGTTCCGCCCAGAATCGCGCCCATGCTGACCAGCGGCCAGAACCCCAGCCCGAAGTGAGGTAGAAACAGACTCTCGATGCCCCCGAGGGCCGCTCCCATCATCAACAAAGGCGCAAGAACTCCGCCCGAGGTTCCAGAGCCCAGCGAAATCATCCAGATCGCGGATTTAACTAACAGAACTCCCGCAAAGATGCTGAGCGGAACATTTCCCTGCAGGAGCTTCCCGATCGTGTCATATCCCACGCCGAGGGCCTGCGGGAAAATATACCCTCCCAATCCTACAAACACTCCGCCGATCGCCGGCCACCACATCCAATGAATCGGCAGACGTTTGAAGAGATCCTCAGCCCCATAGACCCCGAGGGTCAGGAGCGCCGAGAGGGCCCCAGCCGCGATCCCCGCGATGATGCAACCGCCAAGTCCCACCGGGCCTATGTAGACGGGGTGGGCCGGCACCGGGAAGAGCGGCCCCAACCCCAGTAGGTACCGCCTTACGGCGCAGGCCGTGGCGCTTGCCAAGGCGACGGGAATCGCACTACGAGGCTTCCATTCGAACAACAAAAGCTCGACACTGATCAGTACCGCGGACAGGGGGGCGGCAAACGTCGCCGACATTCCGGCTGCCGCTCCTGCGACCAGCAGCGTGCGACGCTCCATGCTGGTTAAATGGAAGAGTTGCGCGAAGATAGATCCGAAAGCGCCGCCAGTCATAATGATCGGCCCCTCAGCTCCAAAAGGGCCCCCGGACCCTATAGAGATTGCGGCTGAGAGTGGCTTCAGGATGGCTAACCGCGGGCGGATACGGCTGCCGTTCATGAGAATTGACTCGATCGCTTCGGGGATGCCATGTCCCCGAATCTGTTCGGATCCATAGCGCGCCATGAGCCCGATGATGAGCGACCCGAGAACAGGAACAGCAATTGCATAGACACCGAGATGGTTCCCAACAGGAGACGCGAACCCTGTACTGAACCGCTGATAATAAAAGACATTCGTAAAAAGACCGATCAGTTTGAGCAAAAACCACGCAACGTACGCACCAATCACACCAATGACGATCGACATCAGCATCATGGGTACGACATGAATAGTGGTTGTGAAATCGCCCAGTTCCTTCAAGGTCGACTTATGGCGTCTTGTTTGCGTGTGCTGACCCATGCTGACTCCTTCCCCGCCCACCCGAGTGAGCCAGTACGGTTAAAAGCGATTGAGAGAGAGCCGGACCGGACACTCTCAACTCCTGCCAGAGCAGAACGGAGAGCTCATGCAGTAATTCCTCACCGTGTGGGGTTAGTTCTATGAGCACTTCACGACGGTCCTTCTCACTGTGCCGACGCGCGACCGCTCCCTGGTCCACGAGGCGATCAATAAGTTCTACCGTACTGTGATGGCGCAGGCAGAGTCTTTCCGCAAGCGTCCTGACGGTGGGACGACTTCCCTCCGGCAATCCTTTTATCGCCAGGAGGACTTGGTGTTGATGCGGTTCGATGCCCTTCGATCGAGCGGCTTCCTCGCTCAAGTGCAGGAAATGGCGAATGCAATAACGGAATTCGGCAAGCTGCCGGTATCCTGCAGCTGAAATCTCTCTGCCGCGTGCTCCCACGTAAACGCCTTCGCCGCTGGAAATCATGAGCGACACCTGACACTAGTATCGTATCACGATGTAATCCATACGTTCAACGGCGGTTCAAATGGATCATATGCGGCGTTTGCGTAAGCGAAACATGGAAATGCCAGG
>Ga0207098_10134_pt2 | contig 23706 bp, 20 predicted proteins | sample Alteio_BWMinHeat_84_FD_153548 | JGI IMG/M metagenome (GOLD analysis project Ga0207098, IMG submission 153548) | Enriched cells from forest soil in Barre Woods Harvard Forest LTER site, Petersham, Massachusetts, United States -... | ecosystem: Environmental > Terrestrial > Soil > Temperate forest >...
GCCCATAACGGACAGCCGCGAACTGCGGATGAACATTTCCATGATGCGGCCCGACACAGATGTAAAGCTGAAAGTTCTGCGCGACGGGAATGCGAAGGATATGACCGTAAAGCTGGGCGAACTGCCGGTCGATAAGGAACAGGCACGGGCTGGTGAGGGCACTTCAGAGGGCGCACTAGAGGGGGTAACGCTCGAGGACCTGACTCCGCAAACGGCCAGGCAGTTTGGCCTGACGGCTTCAGCCACCGGAGTCGTGGTTACCGACATTGAGCCATCCAGCCCGCTGGCGGATTCCGGGCTGCGCCGCGGCGACGTGATCCAGGAAGTAAACCGTCAACCAGTTAAGAACATGACCGAGCTTCGCCAAGCGATCCGAAAAGGCACCAAGAATCCACTCTTGCTCGTGAACAGGCAAGGCACGACGCTGTTCATCGCTCCCTGATCATTCATAACCCCCACGCAGAGCGCCGGTCTTGGCATTTACGCCGAGACCGGCGTTTTGCTAGATCCTATCGCACAACTCGCGAGAATCTGCGGATTTCATGTAATGCCATAGCCCTCCTCTCCAGAGGAGGGGCAATTGGAAGCCAATCCCCCGCAAATCCCCGCCTCTAGGGAGGCGGCTACAGCATCCCCCCTCTTCCCCAACCATAAATTTGGTTGCGCAATAGCTGCTAGTCGATCCAAGCGATCCCACCTTTCCCCACGCACGTAACTGTGTCCCGGTTGTTGCTCACGAAAAGCGCCTCCTGTGATTTCTCTTTGTGGTATAACAACATCATACAATTGGCCCGGGTTGGGCTGTGGCCCACCGTGAATCTCCGATGTTTCGGAGCCTTCGTCGTCAGGTGGAGCAATTCCTTATGCGTGACCGTCGTGCCGCTGATCGGTATAGGTTGCCCCTGGAGGCGGTCTTGACGCCTGCACCCTTGTATAAGGGAACGCAGTTCTTTCGAGTGAAAGTATGTGACATTTCCGCCAGCGGGGTCTACTTCACGAGTGACGAGCCATTCTCAATAGGGGCAAAATTCGGTTTCTCGTTCACGTTGCCTACGGAAATCACTCAAGGCAGCGAAGTGGAGATCGATACAAAAGCCAGGGTGGTCCGCGTGGACGAGGTACAACGGGGCACAGGCAAGGCTATTGGCATCGCTGCCATATTCGAAGAGTCCAGGGTCAGCCCCGTCGCAGTTGGTTTTGCGTTGCACAAGGCTGACCTGAATAGAGACCTGAAGACCAAGAGCGATTCCTAGAAGCGCCCTCACACAGGTCCTAGTAGTTTTCCCGAAGTTCAGATCCGGAATATCTCGTAGCTAACCATAACGTTTTCAATTGCTTGCTGTCGATTGCAAACCAAATGCCGTACTAGGACCCTGGCCCCAAGAAAGTTGGCCCCTTCCGTTCATTGAGCTTCCCGGTCCCTGCTGAGAAAGTTGTCCTGTGGGACATTCATTTGTTCTCAAAGGATGGGACTCATATGAAGTCATACTACAAAACATACGCACTCATTTTCGCCGGAATCTTTTGCAGCGTTTTTGCCGTGTCCGCAGCAGCGCAGGATCAAGACGCTGATTGGGATAGTGATCTGGTCGCTGCAAGCCTGGCCCGCCAGACTGGTCAGTACGCAACCGCTGAAGCGCTGTATAAGCATGCCTTGGAACTTCAGGAAAGTGTCCTGGGCCCCGATGACTCTGACGTGGCCGCCACTCTGAATAATCTCGCTGTTCTATACCAGGATGAAAATCTGGGTGCGCAGGCCGAGCCACTCTATCGGCGGGCACTCGCTATCTGGGAAAAATGCCCAGATGCTGACACTCAAGTCACCATGACGCTGAACAATCTTGCAACCCTTTACCACGAAGCGGGCAAGGACGCGCAGGCCGAACCGCTGTACCTTCGTGTGGTCGCCGAGTGGGAAAAGGCCGGGAAGCCCGAGAGTCCAGAGGCAGCGACCGCACTCGTCAGCCTGGGTGACATCTACAAATCGCAGGGCGCCTTTGATCGAGCACAACATCACTACAATCTAGCGCTGGAGACTTTGAATCACTCCGGGCAGGGCGAGACCCCGGCGGCAGCCACCGCGTTCCTCAGCCTGGGTGATATGTACAATTCTCAGGGCAACACAAATGGCGCCGAATCCAACTACACGCGTGCACTCGCAATTCTCGCAAAGGACGAGGGGCAGGAAAACTCACAAGCCATTGCGGCTCGAAACAGCCTGGCGCAAATCTTCCGCTCCCAAGGAAAGTATGCCGAAGCAGAGCCTCTCCTGGCCAAAGTCCTGGAAATTAAGGAAAAAACACTTGGAGTTGACCACCTCGATGTCGCCTCGAGTGTGAGCAACCTGGCACTCATCTACAATTGCGAGGGGAAATATACCGCCGCGGAGCCCCTCTACAAGCGAGCGTTGGAGATCCGGGAAAAGAAGCTGGGAGCCGAACACCCGGACGTCGTACAGAGTCGTGAACTGTATGCGGCCGTGCTCCGGCAGGAAGGACGAAAAGAAGAGGCCAAAGAGATTGAAATGGGCGAATCAAAGCTGTAGACCTGCATTCTGCTCTGCCAGAGGGCGCACCGGGCTCACGACCTCGCGGACCCGGTGCACCCTCGCCAATTTCGGTCAACGGATGTTCTTTCGCACTGGCCCTGTAGAGCCGCGCTTGCCTTCTCCAATTCTTTACTGACGTTTCCCGAAGCGAAGGACCACAATTGGAAATCCCCATCTAATTTCGATAGAATCGCTTCGGATAAATTTGTGGCTGACTCCCCCCTAAAACCGACGATCGCTATAGGCGCCGATCACGCCGGATTTCGGACGAAGGAAATTGTCAAGAAATATCTGGAAGGTGAGGGCTACTCCCTCGACGATATCGGCGCGTTCTCCGAGGAGTCTGTCGACTATCCGGATTACGCACGCCAAGTGGCGGAGCGGGTGGGGGCAGAAAAGAATCCATGGGGCATTTTGATTTGCGGTACGGGAATTGGCATGGCCATTGCTGCAAACAAGGTCGTGGGCGTCCGCGCCGGCGTGGCACACGATTCATTTACCGCACGGCGCGCCCGGGAGCACAATAACTGCAACGTAATCACGTTCGGCGGAAAAACTGTCGGCGACGACGAAGCGATCGAAATCGTCAAGGAATTCCTGAGCGCCCAATTTGCGGGGGCCCGGCACCAGCGCCGGGTGGATAAAATAAGGGAAATCGAACAGGCGCGAGCGCAAAAGGCATGACTACGGACACATCGCAGTCAATTCGAATGAATCGATCGCTCCGCGAAGTTGACCCGGAAATCGCCGATGTTCTGCGCGATGAGGGCCGCCGCCAGGGCACGGGGCTGGAACTGATTCCCTCCGAAAATTTCGTCTCGGAGGCTGTACTCGAGGCGATGGGATCCGTGCTCACGAATAAGTATGCAGAGGGCTATCCGGGCAAACGTTACTATGGCGGCTGCGAATTTGTGGATCGCGCGGAGCAGCTTGCTATTGATCGGGCCAAAGCGCTTTTCGGAGCCGAACATGCCAATGTGCAGGCGCACTCCGGCACACAGGCCAATGTTTCCGTGTATATGACCGCGTTGCAACCTGGCGATACCGTGCTGGGATTGAATTTAGCCCACGGGGGCCACCTGACCCACGGACACCCGCTCAATTTTTCCGGAAAGATGTACAAGTTCGTGCCCTATGGCGTCCGCAAGGACACGGAACTCATCGACTACGACGAACTCGATAAATTGGCGCAGGACAGCAAGCCAAAGATGATCGTGGCGGGCGCGACTGCCTACTCCCGCGTGTTTGATTTTGAGCGTATGGCAAAAATCGCGCGGGGAGTCGGTGCATTGCTCTTCGTGGACATGGCGCACATCGCGGGACTCGTGGCCGGCGGAATGCACCCAAGCCCTGTGCCGCACGCCGACTTTGTTTCCACAACAACACACAAGACACTGCGCGGCCCGCGCGGCGGATTGGTGATGTGCAAGCAACAATATGCGAAGGAACTCGACCGCGTCACGTTTCCGGGCACGCAGGGCGGGCCATTCATGCACACCATAGCGGCGAAGGCGGTGTGCCTGAAGGAAGCAGCGGACCCTAGCTTCCGCGAATATGCGGAACAGATCGTCTTGAATGCGCGCGCGTTGGCTGCAGAGATCGCCGCGGCCGGATTCCGCATCGTCACAGGAGGCACAGACAATCATCTGTTCATGGTGGACCTCTATTCGCGCGGGGTGACCGGCAAGGACGCGCAAGCCGCGCTTGACCGCGCTGGCATTACCGTAAACAAGAATTCGATCCCGTTCGACCCTACCCCACCGATGACCGGCGGCGGCATTCGCATGGGGACCCCCGCCATCACGACACGCGGCATGCGCGAGGCGGATATGGCGCGTATCGCGGCTTGGGTCGCCGAGGTGCTCTTAAACCTCGGAGACGCCGCGCGCGAGCGCCGCATTCGGTCTGAAGTCGCGGCGTTCGCCACGCAATTCCCTCTTTACAATCGCCGCTGGGAGATCACACCGGCACTCGCAGGGAACAGCGGAGCGAGTCGCTGATTGTCAACTCCGATGCGTGTCGCCATTGATGTCCGGCGCGCCGGCGATTTCGGTATCGGGACATACGTTCGCAACATTGTGAATCAACTCTCGCGGACCGATCACGAGACGGAGTATTTGCTGATCGGGCAAGATGCACATATACGTGAGTTTGATCCTCTTCCCGGAAATTTCAAGACTCTTGAATTTTCCGCGCGCCCCGGGTCCTTCCAGACCCACTTCCATTTGCCGCACTTGCTCCGGCAGCGCCGCGTGGACATTCTGCACATGCCATGGTTCTACGCGCCGGCCACATTATCGTCGCGGCTTGTTTTGACAATCCACGACTTGACCGATGTGCTCGCGCCGCCTCCCGGAATGCCTCCGGCGGTACAAGCTGGGAGACTGTTCTTTGCGCGTAGGGCACTGGCTCGCGCGGACCGCATCCTCGCCGTGTCGCAATCTTCAAAGCGCGATCTGGAGCGCTCGTTCGGCGTCCCGCAGAATAAGATTGAAGTGATCTACAACGCGCTCGACGAGCGCTTTGTGCGCGAAGCGATGCCCGCCGATACCGACCGGATTCTCGAACGTTACGCCGTCAACGATCCATTTGTTCTCTACGCGGGTAACATCAAGCCGCAGAAGAATCTGCCCCGCTTGATCGAGGCCTTCGCGGTGGCCAAAGCGGAACTCACCAGACACCCGAGATACTCGCGTCTGAAGCTTTTGTTGATTGGCAATTCCGCCGATGAGCATTCCGATTTGCGACGTGCCGTTCTCCGATCGAGATTGCAGGCGGACGTCCGCTTCCTCGGATTCGTGCCCCACGAGGTGCTGCGCGTGTTCTATTCCCGCGCCGAAGCGTTCCTCTTCCCGTCTCTTTACGAAGGCTTTGGTTTGCCCCCGCTCGAAGCGATGGCCCACGGCACGCCGGTACTGACTTCCGACACCTCTTCGCTGCCTGAAGTATTCTCCGAGGCCGCACTGCTGGTGAATCCGGAAAATGTATTTGAGATCGCGCGTGGCATCCGGCAAATCCTCACGGAAGACATTACGCGTGAGGCCCTCGTATCACGAGGCTTTGACTTGGTGCGCAGATATTCCTGGGAGCGGTCCGCAGAGCAGGTTCGCGACGTATATCGTTCCGTCCTCACGGTCCGCCCGCCAAAAAAGTGAAGGGCGGGTGGCAGACTCCGTCTCGGATAGATTTGGACGATTTTGAACAGTAGGGTGCCACACTGCTCGCGGTTTTCGAGCGGTGAGATGCTTTAGTCCTTCTCCTCCCTATCTTATTTGCGGAGGGTTACGAACCCAGAACCCCGCCCTTGAAGGGCGTCAAGGACGGGGCACCCATAGATCCGATGCCGTAATTTCACGGTTATTTAGCGATTGGTATCATTTTCCAGTGAAACGGCGCCGCAATTAAACAAACGGCTGCATACCTATGCCAGCACGAGAACGATTTCCAGTTCCTCAACGCGCCCATCAGAAATTGAAAATGCGCGCACGGAGCGGATTGTCTCGGGGCGGGGCGAAATGATGAAGTAAGGAGTCTCGGGATAATGCGCTTGGGCAATGTCACTCCGCGAAGGCGCGTTTTCCCCCACGGGGTGCGAGTGATAAATCCCCAGATGGTCAAGATATTCTTCGCGCATGCGCCGGAATAATTCAAACAATTCCATTGGGGCAATTTCATAAGCGGTTGCACTCGCGAGAGCGTTCTTCGTTCGGAAGACGGTGGTAATGATTCCGTCGCGTCCAGCCAGCAGGCCACAGCACTCGACGGACGGCTCGCTCCGCGCGTGCGTCAGAAGTTCATCTATCACTGCTCGATGAATTAGGATTTGAGCGGCCATCGGCCTCAGTGTACATCAGGGGCCGTTCGGGCCGATGCTGTGAGATGGCTTGTATCGAAGGACTTCTGTTGCGGAATTTATCCTGACCAGGAATCGTAAAGAAAGAGAGATACCTCGTCGTCCGCAGGGGCGGACTCCTAGGAATGACCAAAGGAGTGAGGGACTCGACCGACTCGCAGCCCTATGCTTTCTGGGCGGCGCGGCGAAGGAATGTCGGGACGTCGAGATTGTCTTCTGTCCCGGAATTGTCCTGATGGTGGATTACTTCGTTGACCGCCGGAGGTGGCGGTTCGGGGATTGCTTCCAGTGTCTGCACCTGTACCACAGGCTCTTCGCGCCCGGCCTTCCATGTTTTCGGCAAATAGGTCGGCTTTTCCTGCGCAATCCTGCGCGCAGCCTCGCGGAATCCCGCGGCGATCACTGTAATCTTCACTTGCTCTTTCATGGCTTCGTCCATGACCGCGCCAAAAATTATGTTCGCATTTTCGTGGGCGGCCTTCTGGATAACGGAGGACGCTTCATGAACTTCGTGCAGCGTGAGGCTCGATGATCCGCACACATTGATAAGGATGCCCTGGGCACCTTCGATCGAATTGTCTTCGAGCAAAGGGCTGTTGATCGCGCGATTGGCGGCATCGACGGCTCGGTTGGAGCCGGACGCCACGGCGGTTCCCATCACGGCGTAGCCCTGTCCCTTCATGATCGTGCGCACGTCGGCGAAATCGCGATTGATGATTCCCGGAATCGTGATGATGTCGCTGATGCCCTGGACGGCCTGACGCAGAATGTCGTCGGCGATGCGAAACGCTTCGAAAAAGCTGGTGCCCTTCTCGACGGTTTCCATCAGCCGTTCGTTGGGAATCACAATCACGGTGTCCACACAACCGATCAGCTCGGAAAGAGCCTGCTCGGCCTGCAACTGGCGACGCTTTCCCTCGAACGCGAACGGCTTGGTGACCACGGCAACCGTAAGAGCGCCAAGTTCGCTCGCCAGCGAAGCAACAACTGGCGCCGCCCCGCTGCCGGTCCCGCCTCCAAGTCCGGTGGTAAGAAAAATCATGTCCGAACCCTCGAGCGCCTCGATGATCTTTTCCGTGTCCTCAAGTGCTGCCTTGCGGCCCACTTCAGGATTGGCGCCGGCACCGAGTCCCTTGGTGAGTTTTGCCCCAAGCTGCAACTTGACCGGCGCCTGGGATAGCTTGAGCGCCTGCAAATCGGTATTGGCCGCGATGAACTCGACGCCTTCGACCTTGGCGCGGATCATGCGGTTCACCGCATTGCATCCGCCGCCGCCCACACCAATCACCTTGATCTTCGCGCCCTGCTGATTCTCGTCACTGTATGAAATGCGGATGCCTGTGTCCTTGGCCGTCATGATCTCTCCCCCAGTAAATGCGCTGCCACGCCGGACTTGCCGCTGCTACGCGCCGGCGAACATGCTTTTGATTTTCGTCATCAGGTTCACAGGCCGCGGAGGCGCCTGCCGGCGCGATCGTGCGCCGTAAAGCATAAGACCAACTACTGTTGCGTACTCGGGCTGGGAAAGCTCTTCGGGCATGCCTTCTAGTCCACGCGGTGCCGCCACGCGCGTCGGCAAATTGAACGCGTGTTCGGCAAGTTCGGCAAGGCCTTTCAGCTTAGCTCCGCCGCCGCAAAGAATTAGCCCTGCGGGAATCACGCTATCAAATCCGCTCCGCTGCAATTCGTCGCGAACCATCGACAGGAGTTCCTGGGCGCGCGGCTCCACAATTTCGTTCAGCATGTGCGGGAATATCGTGCGTGGCGGTCGATCTCCGACACTCGCGATCTGGATCCCGAAGTCCTCACCGATCAAATCACGAAACGCGGAGGAGTGGTCGCGTTTGATTCTTTCCGCCTCGGGGATCGGCGTTCGCAGACCCACGGCGATGTCATTCGTGAAATGGTCGCCGCCGACGGGAATCGCCGCCGCGTGGCGCAGCATCCCGTTTCCAAAGACAACAAGTTCCGATGTGCCGCCTCCAATATCGAGCAGGCAACACCCAAGCTCACGCTCATCCTGCGTCAAGCAGGCTTCAGCGGAGCCGAGAGGTTCAAGGACAGTATCCGCGACTTCTATACCAGCCTGATTGACGGCAATAACCAGATTTTGCGTCGCCGCCGCGGAGGATGTCACCAGGTGCACGTTGACCTCGAGCCTCTTGCCAATCATTCCCATCGGGTCCCGAATATTGGCATGCGAGTCAAGCAGGAATTCCTGGGGGAGGACGTGCAGCACCATGCGGTCCTCGGGTAGCGTGAGGTTGCGTGCGGCATCCACAGCGCGCCGAATATCTTCGCGTACGACGTCACGCGGGCGATTGCCCATCGCAATCCCGCCGCGGCTGTTGACCCCTCGAATGTGGCTGCCCGCAATGCCAAGAATGGCGCGTTCCACGGGAACGTGCGCAACACCCTCGGCTTCCTCGACGGCCCGTCGAATCGAGGCCGCCATGGCCCCCAAGTTGGCGATCAGCCCCTTGCGCATGCCCTTCGACTCGGCTGCGCCCATGGAAATGAATTTCGCGCCCGTCTCGTTTAATTCGGCGATGATCGCGCAAGTCTTCGTGCTGCCTACGTCTAGGGCCACCGTGTATTTGTCTTTCTTGGACAAATCTCCGCTCTCCTCCGCACTACTCCGATTTCGCCGCCGCCGCGCTCTCTGGATTAACCACAACTTGGCCGGCGAAGCGCAGGTCCACGGAATCAAGCTTTCCCGCGCTCGCGCGCCATTGGTCAATGTTCCGCACCAGCAAATGATATCGGTCCCCGAAATCCGTGTTGCCGAAATGGACCGACACCGGGTCCGCACTGTTTGCAGCCTCACCCACACCGGTGAGCGTGGCGCGGATGTCGGATGCGTCCGCGAGATCGACTTCGCTGACGCGATCGCTCGCAGCCGGTTGTTCGCGCTCAATTTCCTTCATAAAGCGGACGAAAAGCTGCATGCGTTGCTCTCGCACTTCGCGGGACTGGCCTTCACTCAATCCGCTGGCTACAGGAAAATGGAAGTCGCCCTCGACTGGACGGTCGAGAATCATACCGTATCCGTCCACCAAAGACAGTTCATTTGCATTGCGCAGGAAGGCGACCGGCGTGCGCTCCGTGATGTCGACTCTCACATGGTTCGGGAGGACGCGCTGGACGTTAGCTTGCTCGACCCAGGGCAATGCCTCAATCATTTTCCGCCGCTCCGCGAGCGGAACGCGAACTACGCTACGTCCAAGGTCCGCCGAAAACTTATCGGTGACCGCCTCACTTGGCACGAAGTGATTGTTGGTGACTTCAATCTGATCAGGGCCGGCGAGCATGACGCCCGGAGAATAGAAGAGATAGGCACGGCTTTGGTAAAAGAGCCAACCCAAAGCCACGCTAAGGCTCACGCCCGTGAGGACCTTGCGGTACAGCGGCCACGTCTTGCGGCTGAACTTGCGTTTCCGAATCTCGACCGGCTTTTGCCGGCGCAGATACTTCGGTTCGTCCTCCGCAAGCACATCCGCGGGAAGATATTCCGGTTCAGCGCTCATGTTTCCTTCCAGATGATTACTTCCTCTTCCAGCTCAACTCCGTATCTTTCGTGCACGCGACGGCGGACGTCGGAGATCAGCGCGAGCATATCGGCAGCGGTGGCATGGCCCGCGTTCACAAAAAAATTGGCGTGGCGGTCGCTCACGCGGGCATCTCCAACCGAGTGCCCCTTCAAGCCCAACTCATCGATCATGCGGCCCGCGGAACCGCCGGGTGGATTCTTGAATATACATCCTGCACTTTTCTGATTCAGAGGCTGGCTGGCGCGCCGCTTTTCATTGCAGATACGAATTCCTTGCAGTATTTCGTTGTACGGTCTGGAGGGGAGTTCCAGTCGCACCGAGAGCATAATATCATCGGGTGAAAACGAAGTGTGCCGGTATTCAAAGTTTATTTCAGAGCCCCGGAGCGTGATGATCCGGCCCGTCGATGCGCGAAACACCTGGACCTCCCGCACAAAGGGCCCAATTTGCGTTCCGTACGCTCCGGCATTCATCCGCAGCGCGCCACCGACGGTTCCCGGTACTCCAATCAAGCCTTCCATGCCGCCAAGATTCCGCTTCGCACACGTAGTCACCATGCGGCCAAGATCGGCCGCGCAATCCACGATTACAAAATTCCCGTTGATTCGAATATCCGGGTCCTGGCGCGCAAGCTGCAGGATTACCCAGGGCAGTTCTCCGTCAGGAAGAAGCACGTTGCTGCCGCCGCCGAGAAACCGATAGGGTACTCCAGCCTGTCGCAGCAAGTTGATGACCTCAGGTAGCGCATCGTGGCGGTGAATTACAAGACGGTCGGAAGTGCCGCCAATCCCCAGAGAGGTCTTCTTTGCAAATTCCGCCCCCGATTCGAACTCAACGCCGAGCGCGGCGAAGATTCCAATTAAATTTTCATCCTTAATCCGCATCGTGAACCGAAATCCTCGCGCCCAGTAGAATCGTTAACTCGTCGGAAGCACGGCTGACGTTCCCCGCACCGATAGTCAGCACCGCGTCGCCCGGCCGGGCTTCGCGCAGTATCTCTTCAATCCCTTCCTGCATGGAGCTCCGAAAAATCACGCTGCGATGCCCGGCGGCCCTGATGGCGTGGGCCAGGGTTTCTCCAGTCACGCCGGGGATCGGCGCCTCGCCCGCGGCGTAAATATCCGTCAACACGAGCATATCCGCCTGATTAAAGGCGCCGCAGAAATCGTCCCAGAGATGATGCGTTCGCGTGTATCGATGTGGCTGGAAGAGCGCCAGAACGCGATCAAAACGGCAGCCGCGCGCTGCTTCCAGCGTCGCGCGAATTTCAGTGGGATGGTGGCCATAGTCGTCAATGATTGTGATGTGGTCGATGACGGCCTTCACGTCGAACCGCCGACTCACTCCGGTAAATTCATTCAGGCCCACACGAATGAGCTCAGGAGAAACGTTCAGATAGAGCGCCACAGCGGCGGCGGCTGCCGCGTTCCGGACATTGTGGATGCCCGGGGGCCCATTCAAATGAAACGCGCCTAGATCGTCTCCCTTGTACGTGAGATGAAATGTGCTTTCCAGACCTTGTAGCACGATATTCCCGATTACCAAATCTGCTTGGCTCGATGTGCCATATGTAATTACGGGGCGCTTCACGCTCGGGATGATTGCCTGCACGTTGGGGTCGTCGAGACAGAGGACGGCGGCCCCAAAAAAAGGCACGCGGTTCACAAACTGGGTGAAGGTTTCCTGGATCTCCTCGATGGACTTGTAAGTATCCAAGTGTTCGCGGTCAATCGTGGTAACCACAGCTACGACCGGCGCAAGCAAAAGAAATGTGCGGTCACTTTCATCCGCCTCGACGACCATGTAGTCACCGCGCCCTAGCCGCGCAGTGGTGCCGATCTGATTGACTCGTCCGCCCACGACAAACGTAGGGTCGAGGCCCGCCGCGGCAAGCACCGAGGCGGTCATAGAGGTCGTGGTTGTCTTGCCGTGCGCCCCGGCAATTGCAACTCCATATTTCAAGCGCATTAATTCCGCGAGCATTTCGGCGCGTGGAATCACTGGAATTTTTCGCAGGTGCGCTTCTAACACTTCAGGGTTGTCGGGACGCAATGCGGAAGAAACCACAACTACGTGTGCACCTTCGACGTGCTCGGCCCGGTGCCCCTCGAAAATTTGTGCGCCGATATTTTGAAGATGGTTCGTAATTGGCGAAGCCCTGCTGTCCGACCCGGAAACGGAGTACCCGAGCGTCAGCAACACCTCGGCGATGCCGCTCATCCCGATGCCGCCGATGCCTACCATGTGAATGCGCTTGAAATTATGGAATGTAACCATTAGTGGAGAGCCACCTTTTCGATCAGGCCAACGATGTCCCGAGCGGCGTGTGGCTTTGCGAGAGCGCGCGATTTTGCCGCCATCGCCTGCAATTCGAGTGGCTGGTCGAACAACGAAAAAATCTCGTCGGCAAGACGCTTCGACGTGAGTGCAGCCTCCGGAATGAGCCTCGATGCGCCCGCGCGCCGCATCTCTTGTGCGTTGCGAAGCTGGTGACTGTCGGTCGCCGCGCCAAAAGGGATGAAAATTGCCGCACGTCCGGCCGCCGCGACCTCGGCAGTCGTGATCGCTCCCGCGCGGCACACGATCAGGTCCGCCTTCGCAAATCGGTCCGCCATGTTTCCAATGAAGGGCACCACATCCGCGTTAATTTCGCGCCTCGCGTATGCCGAGCGCACATCATTATAGTCGCGTTCGCCAGTCTGATGAACGATCGATATCCTGTTTTTTTGCGCGGCCAGAAGGTCGGCGGCGCCCACCAGTGTGCGATTGATCAGGGAAGCTCCCTGGCTGCCTCCAGTGATCAAAAGTTGAAACGGTGCACTTGGCACTCGCGGTGAGATCAAGAAAAATTCCGCACGCACCGGTATCCCCGTCAATACCGCCTTTCCGCCCCAGCGCTTCGTGGGCGCATCATAGGCAGTGGCAATGCGCATGACTATCCCCGCCAGGACCCGATTGGTGAAGCCGGGCTCGGCATTCGGTTCGAATATAATTGTCGGCAGGCGTCGCATGACTGCCGCGAGCATGATCGGCCCGGCAGCGTACCCGCCCACTCCCAGCGCCGCGCAAAACCTATGACGCCGCAGAATGGAGAATGAGTCCCACATCGCGGGAGCGAGCTTCGCGACATTTCGCGCAAGTCGCACTCCGCCGATTCCCTTGAGCCCCGCGGAACGGATCGTTTCCAGGGCAAATCCGGCCTCAGGGACAAGCCGCGCTTCCAGCCCGCGTTGCGTTCCCACAAACACGACTTCCCTCTCAGCTCCCCCCGACATCCATTCCCTGGCGACGGCGATCGCCGGAAAGACGTGCCCTCCGGTGCCGCCCCCTGCAATCAAGAGTTTCAAATCCTGTCGCCCCCGGTCAGATTCGCTGTTGTCTCTGACCTAATCCGCATGCTGACTGACGCTCAGGAGTACTCCGGTGGCGAGCAACATCACAATTAGGCTCGATCCCCCATAACTTATAAACGGCAGGGGGATTCCCTTCGTAGGCAGCATGCCCAGCACAACGCCGAGATTTATCAGGAATTGGCTCAGGACCATCACGGAAATCCCCAGTGCGAGGAATCGGCCAAATTCATCGGGGGCTCGATACGCGGCGCGCATCCCCCGCCACGCATAAAATGCAAAGAGTGCCAGGACCGTTACGCCGCCGATGAATCCCAGCTCTTCACATAGCACTGCAAAAATGAAGTCGGTATGGGCTTCGGGGAGATAGAAGAGCTTCTGCTTGCTCTCCATCAATCCTACGCCTGTAAAGCCTCCCGACCCCACGGCAATCAGCGACTGTATCAATTGGAAGCCTCGACCTTGCGGGTCGGATGTAGGATCGAGAAACGCCAGCATGCGCTCGTATCGGTAAGGAACCCTAGCGATCAGCAAATATATAATGGGGATCGTCGCAACTGCGGTTCCCGCGATGTATTTCCAATCGAGTCCCGCCACGAAAAGCATTACGACGGCAATCAGGAAGATTTCCACTGCTGTGCCCAAATCCGGTTCCATCACCACGAGACCCACGAGGACCAGAACAGGAGCGATCGCCGGCAAGATTGAGCGTTTCCAATCATTAACCCCGAAGCCTTCCGGCCGCCTACGCAACTCCAATAACCAGGCCAGATAGAAAATTACCGCGAGCTTTGCCAGCTCTGATGGCTGCAAACTGGCGCCACCTAGACGAAACCAGCGATGCGTAGCGTGCGATTTATCCAGGAAGAAAACTCCCACCAACATGACCAGGACAACGAACACGGCCGGAAAAATAAATTCGGGCCGACGGAGCCTCCTGTAGTCCGTATGCATCACCTGCATCATTGCGCCCAGGCCCAATCCCAGCCAAAAAAGCTGGCGGATCAGAAAATGATAGCCGCTGCCATATTGATCGTGCGCCGTGACTGCCGACGAGCTAAAAACCATGATCGCGCCCACGAGGCAAAGTGCGAGAGTCGCGCCAAACAGCATCCGGTCGTTCCGAACAAGTCGAGGCACAATCAGGCCTTTCGCGCGGATGCACCCGCGATGGAATGAGTTTCGAGTCCGTGGACTAGAGCTTTGAAAGCGCGCCCACGGTGTTCATAGCTCTCAAATTGATCGAAACTGGCGCACGCGGGAGCAAGCAGCACGGTGTCGCCGGGCTTTGCAATTCTTGCGGCAAGCTCCACGGCGCGAGCGAGTGTACCGGCACGCTCAATTGGAATGGCTCTTTCCAACTGCGCCTCAATTTTTTCGGTGGCCGCGCCAATCAGCAAAACGATTTTGGCGCGTCGCCGCAATGACTCGCGCAGGAGGGTGTAGTCGGAACCTTTATCCTTGCCGCCCAGAATCACCAATAGGTTGCCATCAAAGGCGTCTATCGCTTTGAGCGTGGCGTCGACGTTGGTGGCCTTCGAATCATTGAAGTAATCCACCCCGGCGATCCTGGCCACATACTCGATCCTGTGCTCGACCCCTGGAAATGTGCGTACGCCTTCGGCAATCGCACCCGGTTCGACGCCGGAAAGGACGGCTGCCACAGCCGCGGCCAATACGTTTTCCACATTGTGACTTCCCCGCAGTGGAATGTCCTCGCGGCGGAGCAAGACGGTGTCCGTGCCCTCGCCACGGAAACAGATTTCATTTCCCATAAGAAAGCAGCCGCAGGCGACCCGATGCTGGCGGCTGAACCAATACACCCGCGGGCGTGCCGGAGTGCACTGCTTCACCTCTGCGTCGTCCGCATTGAGGATGGCAGCGTCGTTCTCGGCCTGATTCTCGAACATGCGTGCCTTCGCGCTCTTGTAGTCTTTGAAGGAAGCATGCCGGTCCAAGTGATCGGGGGTCAGATTGAGGAGTACGGCAACGTCGGGGCAAAACCTTTCGATAGACTCCAGTTGAAAGCTGCTGGCTTCGACAACCGTGATTCCTGAATCGCTTGACGCGTCTACAACTGAAATCATTGGGGTGCCTATGTTACCGGCAACTTGCACACGCTTCCGCGCGGCGTTGAGGATGTGGCCCACAAGTGACGTGGTGGTTGTCTTTCCATTCGAGCCCGTGATGCAAACCAGGCGCCCGCGAAGAAATCGCCACGCGAGTTCTATTTCACTCCAAATGGGTATTCCTGCGTCGCGGGCAGCCACAAGCCCCGGCAACGAGAGCGGCACGCCGGGGCTCGGCACAATCAAGTCCTGCTCCATAAATGGGGACTCCGTGTGGCCGCCCAACTCCAGAGTCACGCCAGCGGCGCGTAGTTGCGCTGCCGTTTCCGTGAGCTGCGGCTCGGGCCGCACCTCCGTTGCCGTGACACGCGCACGGCGAGCGGCGCAGAACAGCGCGGTCGCAATGCCGGTGCGCGCCAATCCAACTACCAGCACGCGCTTGTCCGCCAGATTGATTCCCGGCTTCACGCCACTTACCTCAGTTTCAAAGTCGTCAGCGAAAACAACGCAAAAACCAATGCGGCGATCCAGAACCGCACGATAATTTTCGATTCGCTCCACCCCGCCAGCTCAAAATGATGGTGCAACGGAGACATGCGAAAAATCCGCTTGCCCGTGAGGCGAAACGAAGCGACCTGCATGATCACCGATACCGCTTCCAGAACGAACACGCCGCCCACGAAGAAGAGCAAAATCTCCTGTTTGATGGCGACCGCAATCATCCCAATCGAGCCACCAAGCGCTAACGACCCGACGTCACCCATGAACACGTCAGCTGGATGCGCGTTGTACCAAAGAAAACCCAGCGCAGAACCAACCAGCGCGCCACAGAAAATAGTGAGCTCGCCCACTTGTGGAATGTGCTGAATCTCGAGATAGGCGGAGAACCGCGCGTGACTTGTCACGTACGTGAGGACGGTCAGCGCGCCCGCAGCGACCACCACGCACCCAATCGCGAGTCCATCCAGTCCATCAGTGAGATTCACTGCGTTGGAGGAACCCACGATCACGCTCGACACAAAAACCATAAACGGCAGGTAAGCGACCGTCCAGAGATATGGTTGCCTGAGCAAGGCATGGAAGACGAGTTCCGGATGAATGTTCTTGAAAAACGGCACGCTCAATTGGGTTGAATACGTGCCGCTCACCGTGAGTGTAAGCAGCGTGACGGCAACCGCGACGCTCATCACGGTTTGAAGAAAGAATTTTCGCTTGCCCGTTAGGCCTAGATTGCGCTTCTTCACCACCTTGCTGTAGTCGTCAATGAATCCAATAATCCCGAACCCGAGCATCGTGAGTATCGCGAGCCACACGTACTCGTTTTCCAAGTCTCCCCATAGCAACGTAGGAATAATTGTAGAGCACACAATGAGAACACCGCCCATCGTGGGAGTCCCCGCTTTCGAATAATGGCTCTTCGGACCCTCCTCGCGAATGAACTGGCCGATCTGCAATTCCTGCAGTCTTCGAATCACCCATGGCCCAAGCACAAGCGTAACGAGCATGGCGGTCAGGCTGGCCAGCGCCGTGCGCACCGTGATGTATCGAAAGACATTCAGCGCATGGAAATATGGCTGCAGCAAGTTGTAAAGGATGTAGAGGAGCATTTCAGCCTTGGCCCTTCGAATCTTCGTTGACCATCGACGAAAGGCCAGCAGAGGGCCTGGAAAACCTGGCATCGAGCGCTTCGATGATGCGCTCCATTTTCACCCCGCGTGAGCCCTTAACGAGCATTAAATCACCCGGTGCAACCAACTGTGCAATAAACGAAGCGGCTTCGATCGAAGAGCCCAGGAATTTCGCATGCTGCGGGGCTTGGCCGGCATCTACAGCCCCGCGAACCAGGTTTTCGGCGTCACCCTGCACGCCAATAATCCAATCGAGCTTTCCTGTCAATACGGCCGCGCGTCCAGCTTGGCGATGCAACTCAGCGGAGGCCGGCCCCAGCTCCAGCATTGCTCCGGCAGCAAGAATGTGGCGGCCCTTCGCGGGCGTGCGAACCAGCAAGTCCACCATTGCGGACAAGGCCACAGGATTCGAGTTGTAGGAATCATTGATCACACAGGGGCCGGAGTCGTATCGCAGAATGCGCCCACGCATCCCCGCGGGCTGCAATTCCGGAAACACCCCTTGTGCTTCCTTCGCGCCGATCTCCCACACGCTTGCTGCAGCCAGTGCGCCGAGCGCGTTCGAAATGTTATGCCGCCCGGCGAGGCGCAGATTCAGCCGGGCGCGGCCTTGAGGACCGCTGAAATCGAACTCGGTGCCGTCAATCCCGCGATCGGAAATGTTTTCGGCGCGGAAGTCAGCAGCTGGCGTAAGGCCAAACGTCAAGACCCTTCCGGGAGCGCTCTCCGCGAATCGGGCTACGCGCGCATCATCGGCGTTGAGAACCGCAACGCTCTCGCCGCCCGAGAGGCCTTCGATCAGCTCCCGCTTGGCGAAGGCAATTTCGTCGATTGAAGCGAAAAACTCCAAATGAACGGGCGCAACACAAGTCACGACTCCGACATTCGGGCGCGCGATCTCTGCGAGCCGTCGCAACTCCCCTGCGTGAGACATGCCAAGTTCGACTACGGCGGCTTCATCTGTGTCATCGAGGCGCAACAATTGCAGTGGCAAGCCGAATTCGTTGTTCAGATTTCCCTCAGATTTTAGTACGCGCAGCCGTGCGCCCAGCAGCGCCGCCAGAATCTCCTTTGTTGTGGTCTTGCCTGCCGAACCAGTGATGGCGGCCAAGCGCCGCCCCCACCGCGAGCGTACCGCCTGCGCGAGTTGTTGCAGCGCAACGAGGGTGTCCGAAACCCCGAGCAATCGGCGGCGAGCTGGCCCATCGAAGTCCGTCAATCGTTCGCGCGCCACAAGAGCCACGGACGCCCCGGCCTCCAATGCCGCCACCACGAAATTGTGTCCATCGTGACGCGGTCCGTGAATCGCAACGAACACTTCCCCGCGAGCCACAGTTCGAGAATCAATCGAGACACCGGCCAACCGGGCCCCGGGGTCGAGGCCAGCGGGCGGCGTAACACCCAGAACGCAAGCCACTTCTTCAACCGTCCACCGCATATCGTCCTTAAGAGGCCGGATCTCAAAGGTCCCAGGTCATCCTTAGCCAAGGATCCCTGCCACGAAGTTCAATTGCACGTTACGTGCCGCACCTCGAGCGTGCTGGAGAAACGCCTCAATCCCCGTACCCGTTTTGTCGAAGGACGCGGCGCGCCACATCACGATCATCGAAGTCGATTGTGCGATCCCGCAGCACCTGCTGATTCTCATGACCCTTCCCTGCGAGCAAGACAATGTCCCCCGGTCTGGCCTGGTCGAGCGCAATCGCAATCGCTCGCTCCCGATCCGGCTCAACCAGGAATTTGGTATTCGTGCGTTGTAATCCGACGATCGCATCGTTGATGATCAGCAACGGGTCTTCGCTACGCGGATTGTCCGAAGTCAGTACGACAATGTCGCTGGCGCGGCCCGCGGCCTCCCCCATCAGGGGTCGCTTGGCTCGATCCCGATCCCCGCCGCAGCCAAAGAGCGTGATGATGCGACCGGTGGCGTGGAGTTCCTTGGCGGTCGCAAGCAGATTGCGGAGCGCGTCGTCCGTGTGCGCATAATCGACTACTACCTGGAACGGCTGACCTAAATCGATGCGTTCGAAGCGGCCCGGGACTGCGGAAAGGTCCGCAATTCCGGCGGCAATCACTCCGGGCGAAAGCTCCAAGCCCACACCGGCACCGATGGCGGCAAGAATATTGTAGACATTAATCCGTCCCACCAGGGAGGATTGGATATCGAACTTTCCTATCGGGGTTTCCGCAGTCAATTTCATTCCCGAAAAAGTATAAGTTGGTTTGCCCGTTGTTATTTCCGCTGCGGATTCCAAACCATAGGTGAGGGTTCGAGCGGCGAGCCCGGCGAGTCGCTTCCCGTATGCGTCGTCAGCATTGATCACGCCAATCTTCGGCGCGCCTGCGCCTGTTCCTTCAAAGAGCCTCTGTTTGGCCGCAAAATACTCCTCGAACGTCTTGTGATAGTCGAGGTGATCTCTGGTCAAGTTCGTGAAGATCGCCACCGCGAAGGGGCACCCCCAGAGGCGATCCATTGCTAGCGCGTGCGAACTGGCCTCCAACACCGCGTGCGTGCCGCCTTCCTGGACGACATGAGCGAGGAATCGGTGCAATTCGAGCGACTCCGGCGTGGTGTGACTCGCCCCTTGTGATTGGCGTACCGACCGATAGGCGATCGTCCCGAGAAGACCAACTTGGCAGCCTGCACTGCTGAGAATGGAATCCACCAGATAGGAAGTAGTGGTCTTCCCGTTGGTGCCGGTAATGCCAACGAGTTTTAGCGCATCGGCAGGGCGGCCAAAATAATTCGCTGACGCAGTGGCGAGCGCCTTGCGCGGGTCTGGGACTTCGAGCCACGCGAGTTTTGGTGAGAGCTTTTCTGGGCGTGGAAGTTCGCTGATTACCGCCACAGCTCCGTTAGCGATGGCATCGTCGGCAAATTCGTTGCCGTTCGCCTTTTCGCCGCGAATAGCAATGAACAAGGCGCCGGGCTTTACTTTGCGGCTGTCGTATGCGATCTCGGTAATTTCCATGTCGGAATGGGCGGAGGCACCCTTTGCCTCGATGCCACGCAATAGCTTCAGGAGCCGAATCGAACCGCCTCCTCCGGACTGGTTCTCTCCCTCCCCAGGGTTCTTTTGATTTTCAGGCTCGCTCATCGCTTGGAGTTTCACCTGCTGCCCCTTCCATCCGCTGCGTTGAGTAAGGCTACGTCACGTGCAAACCGTACACTGATACGGCTGCCTCGGCGAATCATGGTTCCGGGAGGAGGCGACTGTCCTACAGCCACTCCGTTCCCAACCAGCGCGGGACTTAATCCCAACTTCATGCATTGCTCGGTAACCTCCCGCACGGTCCTACCCACCAGACCCGGAGCGGGTATTCCATTCCCTTCCACGAATTCCGCCGTTTGTGAAACCGCATCGGCACCAGATTGGTCGGGAGAAGAATCCACAATCCGCGCGTAATCAAGCCCTTCGATTGTCGTGGCATTGAAATCCGCAACGTCGGCCAAATCTTGATCGTGGATTGGCTTATTCTTGGCGTGACGTAGATTGGTCGAAACTTCAATATCGTGCGGGACATTCATGTAAGCCAGAACCTGCTCCGATATGCGCTTGAATAGTGGCGCGGCGACTTGGCCGCCTTCATGGGCTCCGACTGCGGAGTCCAGCGTGACCAGTATCGTGATGGCGGGATTGTTGATCGGTGCGAATCCCACGAAAGAGGCGATCAGTTGGTGGGTTGAATAGTGGCCTGTGGCGGGATCGAACTTCTGCGCGGTTCCTGTTTTTCCGGCAGAAGTGTATCCGACGAGTTGTGCTTTGGTCCCGGTCCCCTTCAGGACCACGCCCTCCAGCATCTGGCGCATCGATGCGGCCGTAGTTTCGCTAATTACTCGACGAGGAGGTGGTTGCAGTGGTTCAACCATCTGAGTGCCGTGCCGCAGAGCGCGGATGACGTGCGGGCGAACAATCAACCCTCCATTGGCCATCGCCGACATCGCCGAGATCAATTGCAGTGGCGTCACACCCACTTCTTGACCCATGGCAATGGACCCAACGGAAATGGGCGTCCAGTTTTCCAGTCGGCGAAGGATCCCGCGGCTTTCCCCTGGCAAGTCCACGCCCGTAGGTTGTCCGAAACCGAAGGCACGAATGTAATCGTAGAACTTCGGCGCGCCCAGCCGGAGCCCAATCTTGATCGCGCCGACGTCGCTCGAATTTGCCAAAACTTGAGAAACCGTCAGAAGCCCGTAAGCCTTGTGGTCCCGGATGCGATGACCCGCGATAAAAATGGCGCCATTTTGACAATCAATTTCTTCATTGGGGGTAGTGATGCCTTGATCGATGGCCGCCGAAAGAGTGACGATCTTGAAAACTGAACCCGGTTCATACAGGGCGCTCGCGGCACGGTCCATCCGCGATTCCGAAGAGCTATCCTTCGCGGCATTCGGGTTGAACGTTGGCCAATTGGCGACAGCCAGGAGTTCGCCTGTATTCGGATTCTCGACAATCACGGTTCCGGACTGCGCGCGCGTCTGCTGGATCGCCAGCCCCAATTCCTTCTCAGCGATGAATTGTATGTTTTCGTCGAGTGTGAGGATCACACTTGTCCCGCTCTCAGGCGCTTTGGAGTTCGAGTCGTACCAGCGCCGACGGGCATCGGCTAGAATCAGCATCTTTCCGGGCTTCGTGCGGATCTGGTCGTCGAGCAAATACTCGATCCCGCCCAGACCCTTTTCATCAATGTCCACGTAGCCGAGGACGTGGGCCGCCAACTCGCGCTTCGGGTAAAACCGCCCCCCTTCGTGCTGAAAATAGACGCCGCGTAAATTCATGGCCGCAATGCGAGCGGCCTTTTCGGGCGAAAGCTTGCGCGCGATCCAGGCAAACGAGTGTGAACCGGCAAGGCGGGCCAGGACTTCCTCCGGAGGGACCTCTAGGACAGGAGCAATTAGGCGGGCGACCATGCCAGGATCGGCCATTTCCGAGGGCACCGCAAAAGCGGAATCGACCGGCACACTCATAGCCAGCGCCCGCATATTGCGGTCGAAAATCTCCGCACGGCTTGCTCCAACATCGACGATCAAGCGCTGCTGGTGCTGTGCTCGCGCGTAGTAATCGCTGTAATGGAAGAGTTGCAGGTAGGCCAAACGGCCCGCGGCCACCGCGATCCACAATGCGGTGAGCGCTGCCACAAACAGAACTCGACTGCGGGGACTGCGCAGATCCATATTTTCGCCGGGTACTGTGAATTGAATGTTGTTCCCGCTCCGGCGCCTATGTTGTTGAACGGCTCAAACTCATTTTCGCCACCCCGGACGCGCGATAAAGCCGCCCTCAATAGCTTATCGCTGAGCTAAAGTGACGCCAACTGTTCGCGCCTCGGCCAGAATCTCGCCCGGGGGAGCGTCCATCGGAGCCACCTGGCCGGGAGTTGGTACCGACAGGCCAAGTTGCCGTTTAGCGATCGCGTCAATGCGTTCCGGCGATCGCAGACCAGCCACTTCGAGCTTAAGTTGCTGATTCAATTCGTTCGCTTGCGAGCGCTCGCTGCGCAGGGCCTCAAGGTTGTACCCCAGCTGAATGTATTGAAAATGCTGCCACGCGTACAGAAATACGCAAAGTGCGATCATTCCGCCGAGCAGCATCAGCCGCGCGCATTCTCTCTTTCGGTACGGGTCCATCGGATGCACGACACGTGAATTGTCAATCTGCTTCACTGTAAAGTACTCGGTCATTGATGCCACCCCTTCTCGTTCAGGATGGCTGGGCGGCCAACACTTGTTACATTCTGGATTTTTTCGGCAACGCGCATCTTCGCGCTGCGCGAGCGCGGATTGGAACTGATTTCCGCTTCGGACGGTTGAATCACTTTCTTCGTCAGAATCTTGAGCGATCCCTCACGAGCCAGCTGCTGAAAGCACTGTTTCACCTGCCGGTCTTCGAGCGAGTGATAGCTGAGCATCACCCATCGGCCTCCTATTCTCAATGTGGCGGGGACCCTAGAAAGAAACTGCCCGAGTTCCTCCATCTCTCGATTCACCGCTATCCGCAGCGCCAGAAACGTTTTTGTCGCGGGATGCAGCCTCTGCCTTCCCCTTTGTTTTCGGGCCCCTGCCACAACTGTTGCCAGGTGTTCGGTGTCCCGAATGGGACGCGCACGAAGGATGGTCCTGGCGATTCTGCGTGAATCCCGCTCTTCACCATATTGATAGAGCAGGTCGGCAAGTTGTTTTTCTCCAGCCGAGTTCACAATATCTTCCGCGGTTTCCGCCGTTTCGCGGTCCATACGCATATCCAGTGGGCCGCGCGCGCGAAATGAAAATCCGCGCTCCGGCAGGTCGAGTTGCATGCTCGATACACCAAGATCGGCCAGCACGCCATCGGCCAGCGGAAATTCCCGCGCATTGAGAACGTCGCCGATTTGTGAGAAGGCCACATGCACGAGAGTTACCTTGTCCCCAAATTCCCTCAACCGTTCGCGCGCGATTTCGAGCACAGACGCGTCGCGATCCAGCCCCAGGAGCCTTCCTCCAGTCCCCAACCGTCGGGCAATTTCGACCGCGTGTCCCCCAAGCCCCAGAGTCGCATCCACATAAAAACCGTCGGGCTTGATGGCCAGCCAATCCACCGTCTCTTCGACGAGGACGGGCGTGTGTTGCGCGTCCAAACTAAATTCCCAAATCGGCGAGCGTCTTGCGGTCTTCCTCGGTCATCTGGTTCTTGTTCATGTTCTCCACAAAACGCGTGTGGTTCCAGACT
>Ga0207098_10141_pt1 | contig 23653 bp, 24 predicted proteins | sample Alteio_BWMinHeat_84_FD_153548 | JGI IMG/M metagenome (GOLD analysis project Ga0207098, IMG submission 153548) | Enriched cells from forest soil in Barre Woods Harvard Forest LTER site, Petersham, Massachusetts, United States -... | ecosystem: Environmental > Terrestrial > Soil > Temperate forest >...
AGTCTGCCGCCGGGACTGGTACTCAACACTTCTACAGGAGCGATTACCGGGACGCCGACTTTGGCAGGACCGTTTACCTTTACGGGGAGAGTGACGGATTCACTTAACCAGACCGCCGCGAGCCCCTCCTGCGGTATCACGATAGCGGCAGCAACGCCGCCACTGGTGCCCGACCTGACCATCACCAAGAGCCACTCGGGGAATTTCCAGCAGGGAGGCAGCGGCGTCTACACGCTAACAGTGAGTAATATTGGACCAGGACCGACGAGCGGCACCGTGACGGTGACCGATACGCTGCCGGCAGGTTTGACTGCCACGGCCATCAGCGGTACGGCTTGGAACTGTTCACTGGCTTCCCGAACCTGCACGCGCAGCGATGTACTGGGAGCAGGCGCAACATATCCGCCCATCACTGTGACAGTGAACGTCGCAACCAATCTTCTCGGTGCCGCACCGGCGGGCAACGGCCCCATCTTCCAACCGGGGGACATTCTGCTTTCCTTGAGAGACGGAACTGTTCAGTGGCGGAGGCACGACTGGACCATGGTGAAAACCCTGACGAACGGTACCGAGGGGCAATCGAAGGGCATGGCCTTCGACGCTACGGGAAACCTGTTCGTTACACACTATTTCGGCTCCGGTATTACGGGTAACGACGTCGTTAAGTTCGACATGAACGGCAACGTCATAGGACTGTTTGGAAGCAGCTACGATTGCAATCCCTCAACCGTCGCGTTCGACAAGGCCGGAGACGTGTACATCGGCCATGCCGACTGCAGCGGGAATATCTTCAAGCTCGATTCCCAGGGCAATCGTCTCGCCCGATTTAACGTCGCGGTTGAAAATCGCGGTTCGACTCACATTCTTCTCGATCCGGACCAGTGCACGATCTACTACACCTCCGAGGGACGCAATGTGAAGCGCTTCAACGTCTGCACCAATACACAGATGCCGGACTTCAACAACGCTCCCTTGCCGGAAGCGATTGACGGCGCGCACCAATTAGCGATGCTTCCCGGCGGCGGTCTATTGATCGCAGACTTTAGCGTGATTGCCCGCCTTGATGCTTCGGGCAATCTCGTTCGTACTTACAATGCGCCGGCCGACACTCATTGCTGGCTGGGAATGGCTCTTGACCCGGATGGCACCTCCTTCTGGGCCAGTAACTGGTGTGACTCCTCGGCGACACGCTTCGACATGGCGACAGGCAACGTAATCGAGAGCCATGTGGCCGCCGATCCCGGCTTCATGGTCAAGCAGATTTTCGTGGTGCCCGCCGACGTCCGCAGCGCCGTCGTAATCAACACAGCGGCGGTTTCAGGCGGCGGCGACGTGAATACCGGCAACAACTCGGCTAGCAACTCAACGACGATTGTCCCCCAGCCTCAAACACCGGCACTCTCCATCGACTCGACATCATATTGTGTCGGCGGAGTTTGGACCCTGGCGGGGACCAATCCTCGTCCTAACGCCTCCGTTCGCCTGATCGGAACCACGAATGGACAACCCTGGATGGTTCCTGCGTGGGCAACAACCGATGCGAACGGAAGCTTCAGTCAGGGAGGAACGTTTACTCCGGGGACCGAGGGCAGCTACACGTTGAGTGTTGAGATCGACGGGAACGTATCAAATCTCATCTCTTTCGCGGTTTCGAACATTTCCTCTTGTGGTCTCTAATTGTAGGTATTCAAGAACCTGAAAGGAAAATTCGATGTTACTGCTGATTATCCTCTTAGTGCTCTTGTTCGGCGGAGGCGGTGGTTATTACGGATATTCGAGATGGGGGAGGAACGGAGGCATCGGTACCGTCGGGCTGGTCCTGATAATTGTGCTGGTTGTCTACGCGTTAGGCGGAGTGCCGCTGCCCCGTTGAGTGTGTGAAAGCCACAGCCGCCGATATTTTGATCGACACGATCTACGATTGGGGCGTCGAAGTCGTGTTCGGATTGCCGGGCGACGGCATCAACGGAATCATGGAGGCGCTGCGAAAGCGAGCCGATAGGATCCGGTTCATTCAAGTTCGTCATGAAGAGGCTGCGGCATTCATGGCGTGCGCCTACGCAAAATACACTGGGAAGCTGGGTGTGTGCCTCGCCACTTCCGGCCCGGGCGGCATTCATCTGTTGAACGGTCTTTACGACGCGAAACTGGACGGACAACCGGTGCTGGCGATCACGGGACTTCAATATCATGACCTCATCCACACTCACAGCCAGCAGGATGTCGAGTTGGACAAGCTTTTTATTGACGTGGCGACCTACAACACGCGCATTATGGGTCCTAACCACGTCGAGAACGTTGCGGATTTGGCTTGCCGGACGGCACTGGGCTATCGATGCGTATCCCACCTCACGATGCCGGTCGACATCCAGGACCTGGAGATCGACCGACACCATTCCGCGAGGAACGTAGCGCACTACACTTCGGATGTGTTTGCCCGCGGGGCTCGAACGCCGCCCGAGATCGAAGTCCTGCGCGCAGCGGACGTCCTGAATGCCGGTAAACACATTGCGATTCTCGCTGGCAGGGGAGCTTTAGACGCTGGCGATGCGCTCGAACAAATCGCCGAGATCCTCGGCGCTCCAGTCATCAAAGCTCTGCTTGGCCGCGCGGTGGTCCCTGATGACAGTCCCTACACGACTGGAACGATCGGACTGCTTGGAACCAGGCCGTCTCAGGTTGCGATGGAGGAATGCGACACCTTACTCATGGTTGGCACCTCGTTCCCGTACATCGAATTCCTGCCTAGGCCCGGACAGGCGCGGGCCGTTCAAATCGAGCTCGACCCGATGCGGATCGGGCTGAGATATGCGGTGGAAGTCGGACTCGTCGCGGACAGCCGCAAAGCATTGGAAGTTCTTATCCCGCATCTCAAACGTAACAAGAACCGCCGTTTTCTGGAAGACGCACAGAAGGGCATGGTCGATTGGCGGGAATTGATGGAAGAGCGTGCAGGCCGGATGGACAAACCGATGAAGCCGCAGGTCGTCGCCTCAGAGCTGGGCAAGCGGCTGTCGAACACAGCAATTGTTTCCGCAGATTCGGGAACGATCGCTACCTGGTGGGCCCGCCATATTCCGGTCAAACGGGGCCAGATGCATTCTCTTTCCGGAAACCTGGCCAGTATGGCCAACGGGCTCTGCTACGCAATCGCGGCTCAGATCGCTTATCCGGACAGGCAATGTATCGCTTTTGTCGGCGATGGCGGATTCTCGATGCTGATGGCCGAGTTCGCCACTTGCGTGAAGTATCAGCTACCGGTCAAGGTTTTCGTCATCAAGAACAACACGCTTGGCATGATCAAGTGGGAACAGATGGTTTTTCTCGGCAATCCGGAATTCGGATGCGATTTGCATCCCATCGACTTTGCGGCGTTCGCTCACGCCTGCGGCGGGGTGGGATTGACGGTCGAAGACCCTCAAGACTGCGGCCGGGTTATCGAACAGGCATTGAATACGCCCGGCCCGGTACTTGTGGAGGCAGTGGTCGATCCATTCGAGCCGCCGATGCCTCCCAAGGTCACCTTGAAACAGGCAACCAAATTCGCCGAATCCTTAATGCGGGGTCAGCCGAATCGCGAAAAGATTATTGCGACAGTTTTACGCGACAAAGTACGACAGATTGTGTGACACCAACATCACCCGCTATATGTCCAGTCAGCGACAGGTCAACTCCGACTTTGGTCAATTCGCTGGTTTCAGGCGTGCCGTGGTTTTGCATTATGAGTCAGGATGCGAGGGAGGTTGGCGATTCTTGTAGACCCCGCGAATGTTCAAACCGGCCAGACAGAGCTGCAAAAAAATGAGAGCATAGGCTCGATCATGAAGACCCCAAATGACCCAGAGAATGTTGCTGAGGAGAAATAGCCAGAATCCTCCGTTGCGCTTCCACTTCCGCTGAGATGCCACCATCCAGGCGGACATTACCGTGACCGCCATCGCCGGCCATTGAACGAGATCTACCCAATTCATTGCTGATTTCCATTCGTCGTAAAAAAACGGTTGCCGTGTGCAATTTTGGCCAACCTCACGCTTAATTCTAGGTCACTCTAAGAAGCAGAGGAGTCCGAACACCACAGGTGTGTCCCACACTATGCAAAAGGCAAAGAAGGTACCCGCGGTCAAATCCGCAAAGACCAATCCCGCCCTCGCTGGGCTGCTTAAAAACGCTGTCGAAGCTAAGGATCTGTTGAAACTTCGAAGCGGCGCGAAACTCTTTTCTCAAGGAGAGGAGGGGGATGCGAGCTATTTTATTCAGACGGGTAAGGTTGAGCTCACTGTCGTCTCGGCTCAAGGCAGGGAAGCTGTACTGGCCATGCTGGGTCCTCATGACTTCCTGGGTGAAGAATGCCTCGTCGGCAATTCTCGCCGGACGAGCACGGCAACAAGCCTAGAATCATCAACAGTATTCCGAATCGAGAAACAGGCCATGCTTCAAGCTCTACACCTCCATACCAGGTTTTCCCAAGAGTTCGTGACCTCTTTGTTAGCCCGGAACATCAACCTGGAAGAAGATCTCTGCGAGCAGCTTTTCAACCACAGCGAGAAGCGGCTGGCCTGTGCCCTTCTGAAACTGACTCGTTTAGGCCAGCACGATCAGCTGCCGGGTGCGAAGCTGCTGAAATTCACTCAAAAAATGCTGGCCGAAATCGTAGGGACGACTCGTTCGAAGGTCAATTTTCTCATGAATAAATTTAGGAAGCTTGGGCTGATCGAGTACACAGGGATGGGAGACGTTACTGTAAAGGCCGAACTGCTGACCGAGGCGATTTTACATGATTGATGGCCACGCGTCTCAAAGTGCGCTTTTCTGGGCAGCGCCGGTTTGCGGCAACTCCATTGCTCGGTGGGTCGGCACGGCGGTGCAATCATCATCGCCAAAAGGTTGTTCTCCACGCGCAATATAAGGCGCAGTCACCGAGGGCGGGCGTCTCCAACACGCAGCACCATATCGGCCAACATTTCGGTCCTCACCATAATTTCTCCGTTGCCGTGGATCAGCCCTAGTCTTCTAAACTTACTAAGAAGGTGCAAGATGCGCGAGGGCGTCGTGCCCACTAAGTCGGCCAACGTTTCATGACTCAATTGCGACAGTTTGGCATCCGGAAGAAAGTCGTGTTGGCCAAAACGACTGAGTTTAAGCAGGACACGGGCCAGCAGATTCTCACTATGGTTGAAAAGCTGATTACAGATATCCTCTTCCATATCGAGGTTGCGGACTATCAAAGAGGCTACGAACTTTTCGGAAAGCCGGGGCTCAGCATTAAGGGCCTGGAGCATGGCTCGCTTCTGGACTCGGAATAGGGCGGACGATTCTGTTGTCGTCGCCGTGCTTATCCGGAGGGATTGGCCGACCAGGCATCCTTCACCGAAAAAATCACGAGGCCCGAGCATAGCGAGTATTGCTTCCCTGCCTTGAGCCGAAACGACAGTGACCTTCACACTGCCCGACCGAATAAAATATATGTCGTCCGCCGGGTCTCCTTGAGAAAAGACTGGCGTCTTTTTCTGGAGTTGCAATACTTGTTTACCCACCACAATGCTCTTGAGCAGGCTCTCGACATGGGGATCGATTTCCGTGAAGTTGAGCTTTGCGATCTTCTTTGATTCTTGCATGGACCGGCACAGCCTTCCTGCATGTCCACTTTATTGAAAACGCATTCGGCAAAGCGAGTTCGTCTTCGCGATTATACGCCTCGTCAAGTTTTGCCGTTCCGTAGAATCCCTTCGCCAAAATTATCGTGAGCAATTGTGAACAGTTCTTGTTTGCAATTATCCGCACAATTCGACACTGCGCAAATTTGCGCTTCGGTGTTTCTAAACAAATTCAGGAGGTTCGAAATGAAAAAGACCATGTACCCCAATGTGCTTTCCAGCAGCTCGATTTGCACGGATCGCGTCAAGAACGCTGCCGGCGAGGATCTCGGAAAGATCGAAGACCTGATGATTGATTTACATTCCGGCCGCATCGCTTATGCGGTGCTGACGTTTGGCGGCTTTCTCAAGATGGGCAATAAGTTGTTTGCTATTCCATGGGAGGCATTGACACTCGACACCGTCAAGAAGGAGTTTATCCTTCACGTCGACAAGAGCCGCCTTGAAAACGCAACCGGCTTCGATAAGGATAACTGGCCCAACATGGCGGATCCCACCTTTGGTTCTACTCTTTACCGCCACTATGGGTTCAAGCCGTATTGGGAAGACGCAGCTTAGATCCGAGTCTTATGTGTGCCGGGACCACGAGGGCTTCGCGGCATGTAGCGCTTGAATTGAGACCGTCTTAGATGTAGGCGCCGGCTCTAAGGCCGGCGCGGCCGAACGGCAGTTCGGCTTTTTCGAGAGAGAACCTGCGCCTTTCGGCTCACGCGCCGGCGTAAAGCCGGCGCCTACATTTGGAGCGATCCACTGTTATCGATTTCACTGTTACATGCCACTAGTTATGAGAGCCGATGGACGGCAAGTATAAAGAGCAAGGACGCACAACCACTGACCGAAGCGGTCTTACATGATTGGTGGAACCTGGAGTAATTGGAGGTCTCTTATGCAAAATACCGTGTATTGCCTTGCTTCTACAGAGCCGCAGGCGAACGCTATTCTGACCGGTCTGCGGAATCTCGGTTTTCGGGCATCGGACATCTCGGTGGTTCTGCCGAACCGGTCTGCTGACACGAAGAACATTTCGGTAGGAGAAGACGCGATTCGCGGAGCTGAGACCGGTGGAGTAGCCGGAGGGGTTCTGGGATTGGCGGCAGGTTTTGCCGCGCTGGCGCTTCCCGGTATTGGCGCGATCCTGGTGGCGGGCCCTCTCATCTCCGCCCTGGGTGGAGCGGTGGCCGGAGGTGTTGTTGGCGGGCTCGCCGGAGGTAGCGGAGCGGTCCACCCACTCGGCTTGCCCAAAGACGTGAGCGGCCCGATTGAAGATCGATTGCGCGCAGGTGACATCATGATCTCCGTTCAATCGCCCGATCCGGATGTTTTGCGGCAAGCGGAGAATTGCTTCAAATCATCGGGACCGGGCTACATCTACTATCACGATTCCGAGAACTCCGCCTGATGAGAGGCATTGGGGCGTTGCCAACGACCCAATTCTTGTGGAGCACTTGAATACGTCTGTCCAGTTCATCGTTAACGGAAACGCCGGGCAAATGGCGAACGGTGAGTCACGCGGAAAACTCAAGAGCTTAACCGAAGCCGCCTATCCCAGCGCCGCAATTGTATTCACTGATGCGGGGATGGATGGGTCAATTGGCACGGAAGGCTGTCAGACGCGGCGGCACCATGATTGTCGCGGGGTAGCGGTGATGGAACGATCAATGCTGTGACATCGGCTGTTGCGGGAACAGAAACAGTCCTGGACGTCCTTCCGCTCGGGACATGGAATCATTTTGCAAAAGATCTTGGAATCCCCACCGAGTTGGAAGTCGAGCATGTGGCCCGCACGCTTCCGACGCATTGGCAAATCCGACGGGTTTTGAAGCACCGTTGAACCGTCGCGCCTTCGAGGCTCCGCCGTCTGCAGATCGACCTTCCACGAACACTAATTCATTACCACCCATAACCACCTATACACAATTCGAAAATTATGTTTGGGGGAAAGTATTTTTCTCCGGCGATGCATACACTTTTAGGTCAGAAGCACAGAATCGCTCAAGCACGCATGTAGTTCTTGTGAAAGCTTGGCCAGGAGGGCCCCAATGCATCGAATTCGTGAGACGTCGTTGTTCGCTGAAAAACACCGAAGATTGGAGACACTCGGCCGGCTGACAGCCGGCGTTCTCCATGACCTGGGCAATTTGTTGACGGTGATTTCCGGCACTACGGAGCTTTTGGCGGAAGCAAGTGACCCCAGCGAACAGCGGAAGATTGCATCAATCCGGAAAGCGGTCCGATGCGCCACGTCGCTATGCCGTTTTCTGCTGGAGTTCAGCCGTGGCAAAACGAATAGGACGCAGGGATCGCTAAACGAGGTTGTCTGGGGGCTGACTGGAGTTTTGTCCCGGCTGCTCGGCCCGGACATCAACCTCGTGACGTCGCTAGCGCCAGGATTACCGGCTATCGAGGTGAATTCGATCAACATCGAGCAGATTCTTCTCAACCTTATAGTGAACGCCCAGGACGCGATGCCATCCGGCGGCACGGTTTGGATCACCACAGCTCTCACACAGGAATGCCCCGCGCGGGTTATGGATGATCATCAAGGCCTGTTTACGCCACCTTCTGAATTTGTCATGCTGTCGGTACGCGACTCTGGAACCGGCATGACGGATGAGACGGCCGCTCACATTTTTGAGCCATTCTTCACCAGCAAGGGCACGGGTACCGGTCTTGGCTTAGCCATCATCTCAGACATTGCCAATTGCGCCGGTGCGGCCATCGACGTGCACAGCTCGATCGGCGCGGGCACAACGTTCAGCCTGTATTTTCCGGTTGCAACGCGGACCTGTGGCCAAGACGAACTCCAGATGGCGCAGGCTTGCTGAAGCCAAGTAAAATCCGTACGCATCGCTTATGCGGTCCCGGCACCTTTCATTGTTGGCCGTGGAACGTCCGTTAACCTGTGCTCGATTGCACACATACTTGAAAGGTTCTACAGTCTGGGCACCCGTAATCTACTCCTTGTTCTGATCGAGCCCATGGCTTTTCAAAAAGGCGGCAATCGTATTGGCCGCCAATTCGTGGCCGGCCGCATTCCAATGTGAATCATCGGGGAAATACGTGTTCCTTCCAGCCTCAACCTCCGCCTGTAAAGCAGCGGTCGGATCAATCAGCAGGATGTGTTCATCCTCACAAAGCCGCCGCATCATGTTGTTTTGCGCGAGCCGGTTCTGAGACATTTCTTTCAAATCGACGCCGGCCGGTTGTTGCCGGAAATAGAACTGAAAATCCCGTTCAAGATCTTCGCTGCCGAAGGAACGTTCAAGCAGCGGAAAATAGACCTGGCTCTTGAAAGGAATGAATAACACCACCAGGGTCGCTCCGCTTTCGTGACTGACGCTGTTCATTTCCAGAATCGTTCTGCGGGTCAATTGCCAACCGGAGCGTTTTTCAAGCGCGGCCTCCGAAAACGTCAGCGTCTGCAAATATGGAGGCATCAACGCAAATCGAAGCGTGCGGGTGTTGACGGGGATTATGAACATCCCACGGTCGAAACCTGGAAGGCTCTCTGCGGGAATGCCGGGTCTTTCAGCGTTCTGGTCCACGCTGTCTGCAACCTTCGTTCCTTCCGCCTCCTGGTTTGACGCCCTGGTTTCGAGGGTATTCAGAGCGAGGCGGACAAGAGAAAACAAATAGAAGGTCTCGTAGCGCGCAACTACCTTCTTGATGTTCCATCCCGTTTTGGACAAGGTGATGGAACCTTCAGACCTTTCGTATTTATCGAACCTTTCCGCGTCGAAAATATCGTTGCCTGCAAAGAACGCCAGTAGAACAACACGGGGGTGATGCTGGATCGCGTAATCGCGCAAAACGCGCAACTCCTGCTGTGGGCCAAAGCCGGCGGTTCCGTAGTTCTGGACGGGCAATCCCAGGTTCTGCTCCAACCGTGTGGTCCAGATCTGTTCTATCGGCAAAGTCAAACCGTCCGTAAAAGAGTCTCCCAGCGCGGCTACATGAATAGCAGCCCGCACCCGAGTGTTGCGAAATCCCTCCGCGTCGGTACGAAGCGAATAGCGGCCCGGAGCGCTCGAGAGAGCAGCGGGTGGAATGAAACCCATTCGCACGATGTCGCCGCCACCCCTCCACTGAAGAACCGTGTTTTGATTGCGCCGGAGGCGGCTTCCGAAACGGGTGGAATCTTCCCATTGCGGGTCTGGCGCGACCTCCCCAAGATCGCGCCGCAGCGCCCGTATCGCGCCGGGTGGACCAAACAACTGCATGGCCGCTTCGAGCAAAAGGACGGTCAGTAAGCACGATCCGGCAATTGACGCCCCCATGAACAGCGGAACCTTGAGCTGTCCCGCAGCATCAGGCCGTGGCTGGCTCTTGCTCTTCCGGAGGAGCACAAGCGACGCCAGTAAAGCGATGCCGAGCGCAACAAGATATGGAGCGGATGCCCATCCATGCACGACGCGCAGATCGGACCATACGACTGAACCATGACTCGAAATTTCCAGGATGCCATTGCAGGGCGGGAGTGCAATCCGGTCGAGGTGTTGTCCTTCCATCAGGCGCTGAGAAAGCAGGCGCCGGGAGCCATTTTCAAGCAGGTAAATCTGGTACGCTGCGCGTCCGGTCGACGTGCCGGCAATCCACAAGGTGGAAGAGTACGCAAACCGCGCAGAAAACTTCAAACGAGCGTTCCCTTCGGTAAGAATCTGCGGGACGACTCTCTTGTCCTGGATGTTGAATTGTTGCCACACCATCCCGTCTTGAGGACTCGGATCGATACGGTCTTCCACGTATAGGCGATAGGTCGCGACGTACAACCAGTTCTTGACGATCGGTAGCACGAGCAGAAGCTGAGCCACGATCAGAAGTCTGAACATCCATTTGCGGAGATTTTGCATCAGTCTGCAATTTTAACAACGAAAGTGCCGGCCCTGTCCCTTTCTGTACAGAAGCTCTGTTTCAGAGACGCCCGCGAAGTCACCGTGCTACGAAGCATTTTCTTGATGGCGCAGCCGATCGCCAGGTCCTGTGCAATTTTGAACTGCGTTTGAATCGGCTATAGGCGAGATTGAAGAGTGAACGGCCCGTGGCACGAGGAGGACAGTATGAAACGAAGTACGAAGGATGAGATCAAAGGCAAGCTTCATGAGATGAAAGGTAAAGTTAAAGAGAACGTGGGACAGGTCACGAACAACCCCACTTTGACGGCCGAAGGCCAAGACGAAAAACTCGCCGGCAAAGTCCAAAAAAAAGTCGGCCAGATTGAAAAGGTGTTTGAGAAGTAGATAAGCCGGGTTCGGCGCAATGCACGTTTCTGCGCGTGGGGGAATTCACGCAAATGCCGCGAAAAAGGCGCAGGCACGCCGGACTACGCCGCCCAAGGAGGCCGCCGTGTACAAAACGCTTGGAATAATCCTGATTGTGCTTGGTCTGTGCGGTCTTGCGTGGGGAGGTTTTACGTACACGACCACGGAAAAGGTCATTGACCTCGGACCGATTCACGCAACTCGAGACCAGACACATAACGTAGCATTGCCTCCCATCGCAGGCGCGGCAGCGCTGATTGGCGGCATTGTGCTCCTCGCAGCAAGTAAGAAGGAGTAGCGTACCCGTCTCTACCGTAGACTCGCCGAAGACAACCCCTTAGCATCAGATCGAGGTCACTAGTGGCACGTAACGTTGAAATCGGTACCAGCCGCGTAGCGGCGACATTCCTGTAGCCACCGGCTTCAGCCGGTGGCCGGTTGCAACGCGATTCTCAGCCGAGAGCGGCGACAGACGTCTTTCGTGCCGATGGCACTATAAATCCGCTCTCCTGACTTCCACCGGCTGAAGAGCCTGTCCGAGTAATGGGCAAAAGCCGCGCAAGCGGCGGAATTTCTCTAGCCACCGACTTTAGTCGGTGGATCACATTCTGGGACCGATCGAGCGCCGGAGGCGCGAAAGACGCTTTATTAGTAGCATCTTTCGCCGCTACGCGGCTTAAACATTTGCTTGCTTGCATAACCACCGACTAAAGTCGGTGGCTAGAGAAATTCCGCCGCTTGCGCGGCTTTTGCCCATTAGTCGGACAGGCTCTGAAGCCGGTGGCTACAGGAATGTCGCCGCTATGCGGCTGGTACCGATTTCAACGTTACGTGCCACTAGTCGTCCATTAGCGGTGGAACAAAAATGCGAAAATGCGGAACAAAAATGTTCCACGTCACTCAAGTTTATCAAAACGACTATTCAGATCCATCCAGCGCCGCTGTTCCGTGTTGCAGGCGCGAGTAGTTTTCGCAGCCACCAGCGGCTTGATTCGGGCTTGGTCTCAAACGGCCTACAGGGTTCGAAGGAAGGCCACAAGATCCTTCTTTTCCGGCACATTGAGTTTCAGATCCAGGACGATGTTAAAGAATTCCACGGTGTCTTCGAGGGTCAGGAGCCGATCGTCGTGAAGATACGGTGGAGAATCCTTGATGCCTCGGAGTGGGAACGTTTTGATGGGACCATCGGCGGATGCTTTGCGGCCATTGATCATCACCTCTTTGTAGAACCGCTCCACCCGCAGATTGTGCATGAGGTTGTCCGTGTAATATGGCGGGACGTGACAAGTGGCGCACTGGGCCTTCCCGAAGAACACCGTCTGTCCCCGCATCTCGCCCGCGGTTGCCTTGGCGGGATCGAGCTTGCCAAAAATGTTGAGCTTCGGTGCGGGCGGGAAGTCGAGCAAATCCTCGAACTCGGCCATGAAATGCACCTGGCTACCGCGTTCCAAAATGTTGACGCCTTTCTGCTGCGCCTGAACGGGATCGCCATCGAAGTAGGCGGCGCGCTGCTCAAACTCGGTGAAGTCTTCCACGCTCTTCATGGCGCGTTGGGAACCGAACAGGCGTTGGATGTTTACGCCACGCAGCGAGGGGGTATCGATGCGATGCCGGTACTCGTTCGGGCGGATGTCGCCGACCGTGTGCGTGGCGGCGTCCGTGTGCCCGTTCGCGTGACAGTCAAAACAGGCCACGCCTGGATGAGGCCGAAGACTGCGGCGGTCCTCGGTGGCATTGAACTGAGCTTGGTTAAACGGCGTCACCAGCAGCCGCAAGCCTTCGAGCTGCTTGGGATTCAGGATGTCTTTGAATAAGTCGTAGTAGTTGTCGAGTGTGACGAGCTGACCCTGGGACACATCGCCCAAATCCGGCCGGGTGGTTAGGTAGATCGGGGGCGGGAACTCCGGCAGTAGATGTTGCGGCAAGTCGAAGTCGAGATCGAACCGCGTGAGGTCACGTCCGGTCTGGCGCTTGGTCTCGTCAACGAGCTGCTTTGGGAAAACCATACCGCCCGCTTCGTGATGCGGGTGCGGCAGAGGGTAAAACCCAGCGGGCCAGAGGTTTTTGCTCTTGATGTCGTCCGGTGACATGGCAGCAAGCTGATCCCAGGTTACGTTCCCCGGAAGACGGACCCGCAACCCCTCCTGCACAGCCTTCCCGCGGGACATGGTGAAACCCTGCGCTGGACGGTCGGCAAGGTCGTAGCGTTGCGCGAGAAGCTTCTCTTGACGCTGGGCGAATTCCGGTTTTTCCTTCTGTAAGCGTTCGACCAGCGCTTGGAAAGTCTCCTGGGCCAAAACCGTCGCCACACCGGCGACAACTAAGACAAAGGCGAGTAGCGCCACGGATTGCGAGCGCAAAGTCGTTCTCATGGAATCCTCCTTTAACCGGTGGATTCGCCACCGCAACTGAACCAGTCCCACTTCGTAATGAGACGTTGTCCAATAGCTTGCTTTAAAATTCGTGGTTCTCCTTGTTTCCTCTTTGATGATGAGGGTTGAGTCTCCCCGAATTGTCGATTCAAAAACTGTTCAAAATTGCACAGGAATCGGTACGATGCGTCCATCCTGAAAAAAGGAATGTACGGCCCCGAAAAGACGTGTAACTTCAACGATTACACTGCGAACGGAGTTTCTGGTAACGACAGTCGGCAATACGGCAATATTATTCAGCAGTTTGCAAAATTTTCACGGTTTCGAAACACAACCCTATCCCAATAAGATGAGAGGAGGTAGTAACCTTGACTCATCAAATCCACCACGTTCCCGGACGCCTTCGTGTCCGCGTGCCTGCCATCAAAAGAAGCGGTGAAACCTCTGAACGGCTCAAAAGAGCTTTGCAAGCGGTGCCGGGTATCTCGGGAGTCGAACCGAATTTAATGACTGGCAGCATAGTGGTTCATTACGACCCGCAGTCGACTAGCGCCGCTTCGATTCTCGCTATCCTAACCGATCGTGGCTACTTTCAGCCCACCCCATGCTCGCCCGGACCGTCGCAGAGCGCCGTATCTGTGCGGATTAGGAGGAAGGTCGCCCAGGCCGTCTTCTGGTATTGCCCGGAAAAAGCCGTCGAGGGATCGGTTCCGCTCATACTGGCGGCCCTGCTGTAGCGCTCAATATCTAAGGATCGGCCGGACCGCGTTCACGCTCGCGGCGATGGCCGAGCCGTTGCTGAGCAGAGCGGCGACGTTGGGCGTCATCAACTCACCCGGAATAGCCAGCGCCATGGCTAGCGTGTTCACAGCAGCGATGATGCCGTAATTTTGCCCGATTAGCGCAATCGCCTGTCTGGACGCATCGATGGCGCCGATCAGCTTCCACAGGTTATCTTCCATCAGTACAACATCCGCGGTCTCCCGCGCCGCGTCGGCGCCATTCTTCATCGCGATCCCAACATCGGCGTAAGCCAGGGCCGGTGAATCGTTGATGCCATCCCCGACCATGGCTACGGTGCGGCCGCCCTCCTGCAGCCGCTTGATGATCTCGACCTTCTCCGACGGCATGGTCTCGCAAAAGTATCGGCCGATTCCCAATCGGGACGCCACTGCGGACGCCACGTTGCCGTTGTCGCCAGTCAGCATGACCGTGTCGCGCACACCGCGATTGTGCAATGTGCGAATCACGTCACGGCTCTCGGGACGTATCCGGTCGGCGTACAGGATCAAACCGGTGAGCGTGCCATCTACCGCGAACAGCAAGGTGGAGCAGCCGCGCGTATTAATGCTTTCGACCAGATCCGCCGAACCTCCGTGCGCAATCTGTTTCGCGCGGAAATAGCGCTCGCTGCCGACGTGAATCGAATAGCCGTTAACCTTAGCCTCGACCCCAAGCCCGATCTGGAAATCAGCCCCGGAGCGCTCCGGAATCCGGATGCCCTCCCGCCGCGCCTTGGCGAGGATCGCTTGCGAAACCGGATGTTTCAGCCGCTCTTCGGCCGCCGCGGCTAAGCCGACGATCTTCCGCGGAGGAAACAGCCGCTCGTTGAAGGAAACAACGTCCAGAACCTCGGGAACGCCAGTCGTGAGCGTCCCTGTCTTATCGAATACGATCGTGTCCAAATGCGCAAGCCGTTCCATATGGCGGCCGCTTTTAATGATGATTCCCTGTCGGGCTGCGTGTGTCATCATCGCCAGAACGGAAGTGGGCGCCGCAACGCGAATGCCGGTTCCGTAATCGATGATCATCATCGACAAGAGCCGGTTCAAGTTCCCTGTGACGATGTACAACCCGGCGCTGAGCAGCAGCGTCGGAGCGACCAACTTATCGGCGAAGCGCTCGGCGTAATTTTGGATTCGCGTTTCGCTGACCGGAGCTTCCGCGATTAGCCGGACAATACGGGCAGCCGTGGTATCGGCGCCAGTGCGAGTTGCATGGATTCTAATTGTGCCCTGGCGTACCACGGTGGAGGCGTATACCTTGTCACCAACCTGGCGCTCGACTGGCAGGGATTCCCCGGTGATATTGCTCTGCTCGACCGCGGCCGCGCCGCCAGTCACTTCACCATCGACGGAAATGATCTCGCCCGGATAAACCACCACTGTTTGCCCAACCTGTACATCGCTTACGGCAATACGTACCACTTTCTTGCGTCGCTGTATCCAGGTGTGCGCGGTTTGAAACGCGAGCAGATCTGTAATCGCTCGCTTCGAACGGGCAGCAGTTTTGTCGCGGATCCAATCTCCCAACCGGATCATCCAAATGATGAATGCACCCGTAAAGAACTGCCCGCGCAATGCCGATATCAGCATGGCCATGCTGTCCAGAAAATCAACATTCAGACGCCGTTCAAACCTGACGACAATGAAGGCGCGTTTCCAGGTCGGAAAAGCGTTGATGACCATGAGGGGAAGCGCCGAGGCGGCGACCGGCGCGGAAGCGAGCGCCAGCGCGAGCGAAACGGTAGGCCAGAGCAGCGATTTCGGCCGATCAAGAAAATCGAGCACGCGGGTAAGCCGCTCTGAGCCGCCACTGAATTGGATGGGTAGGGCCGGTTGTTGCTGCAGCTCTCTGCCGCCCAGCCCGCCAATCGCCATTTGCAAAAGGTCTGGCGCGCCGGCGTCGAAACAAATAACTACGGACGCGCAGAGCGTGTTCACCCGGCAGCTCGATACGCCTTCGCGCTTTGCGAGCCAAACTGCCAGCGCAGCTCCAAGCGATTCATCCCGATAAATCCCAGGTACGCGCAGGCGCACCCGACCGGTGACACAATGGACGACCATGCATTCCATACCGAGTCAGGAGCGCTTTCGGGTCCTTTTCCGAATCGCCGTATTTCCCTCCGACTCCCGGGACATAGGTGTGGGGATGACTTCCGATCTGTTCATTTCCATTCGGTGTCCGCCCGGATGGTGCAAGGCAACGAAGGAGTTGAACGAGAAGATTCCCAGTGTGACCCATAGGGGGGTTGCGATCTCGCTCTCGAGCTCAAGAAAGCTATATATGGCGAGACCCAAAGGGAGCAACACCTTGAGATCTACCGTGTTGTTGGTTGCCTTTTTCAAAGCCTGATCGATCCGGCTGACCGAATCAACCGCGCTTTTGGCGACGTGGGAGTGCTGCGCCAAAAACTGGGCCTCACGTTGTAATTCGTTAGCAATCTCGTCCACTTCGGACAGTTTCGCCGACTCGAGAAAAAAGAGGCCCTCGTTTTCACCGTGGTCGGCTAAGGTCTGATAAAAATCGAGGTGAGCGGTTGGGTCGTAGTGCACGACGATGCTGGCGGTCGCCGGATTGACGTCCACGCTGCGGACACCGGCCATTGGCGAGAGGGACTGCTGAAGCCTCTCCAAGAAGTGGTGATCCCCCTTGGCGTCAGGCAACTTGACGCGAATTCTTCCTTTCACATGATGCACCACGCGTGCGCGCCGTTTACTCATGGACCTTGCCGTCTTAACTTCTTATCGGTGCTTGACGCCTGGCTTGTGCGAACCTTGTTCGGATTCCACCTCAGCAACGATGTCGTGGTACTGTTCGCTGGCTTCGGCCACAGTCTCTTTCGTCTTTTCGACGAGAGCATACCCGGCGCGCACGGCGCCTTTAACAAGCGGCCGCAACCCGGAGCCGAGCCGGTTCAAGATATTGGGCGCAAGCATCGCGCCGATACCGAGCAGCATGCCGGGTATCAGCTCCACTTCAATGAGTGCGGCTGCGATTCCAACTGCGGCAACTGTAGCCAACCGGGATCCGAGAATATTCTCTTCGTCGTCGGAGCCTGTAGCCGGAGTCGATGAAGAGATCGGAGCTGCTCCTTCATGCGTGGTTGTTCCCTGACGATGTTCTTTGACCATTCGTTTTCTCCTTTTCCCAATCGTAGCTGAAAACCTCCATTTTTCACGCATTAATGCAAGTATCCCAGCCGCATAGCGGCGATATTCCTCTAGCGGCCGAACGGCAGTTCTGCTCGTTGACGAGCGACCTCGCGGTCGCGCCGGCATAAAGCCGGCGCCACAACTGATGGGCTTCCCCGAAAGATTTGGCTTCCGTTAGGCAAAGCCCATGCAAGGTCTTCGTTCATTTTTTGTGCAAAGCCCCCTGTGTGCCATTCGAGAGGACCGGGAAATGGCTGAACGAAAATTCCTTGTTGAAAAATGGAATAAACGATCCAGCGGGCATCGGGCGAGAATCCCGGAGGCTTGGTTCGATCATGAATGCGAATACTTTCAGTGCCTGCGAAATTTCTGATAATCATGGGGTAATATAATTGGCGAGGGGAAGGTCTCGCGATGAAAGAAACTGCGCCGCCATTGTCGCTCTATGAAACGGACGAAACGGCGTGGCTTGAAATGATGGCTGATTTGGTCGCGCAAGGTCGTTTCCGCGAAATCGATCGAGAAGCTTTGGCGGAGTATCTCACCGATATGGCGAAACGCGACAAACGGGAAGTGAAGAGTCGTCTGAAAGTCTTGCTCGCGCACCTGCTCAAATGGCAGCATCAGCCCAGGCGGCGCACCAATTCGTGGCGAGGGACGATCGTGTCCCAACGGAATGAACTGAAGGATTTGCTGGATAGCCGCACACTGCGTAAGTACGCCAATGATGTGCTGGCGCAATCTTACACCGACGCGGTTGAACAGGCGGCCGCGGAAACCGGCCTGTCCATCGAAAAGTTTCCCGGCGCCTGTCCGTACACCCTTGATTGGTTGCTGTCCAAGAACCTTCCGACTGGATAGCGGGCACTCCATCACGAATCCGTAGGTTCGCCGGCGGTTCGCTATCCATTTCTTGAGTGCGACAATTGCTCAATTTAGTTAACGTGTGGAAAACTAAAGCACTAACGCCTGAACCACTGAGCATGATCGAGATAATTGATGGCGAGGCAATCACAATAAACGAGGGAAAGGGTCGAAAGGCGGGATAGGGACACCAGGTTGTGTAGGCAGAAGCGGTGTATCCCTGATCGGAGAGGACGAGCGGAGCGCCCGGCAGGAAGCGGCCGGACGAGCGTCGCGTTGATGTTCCGATGGGCTTCCGCTCAGAAGCCGATCCGGCTGGATTAAGGCAGAGAAATGAGTATCGTAAACCAAACTTCTGGATGTCTGGTTTGCATTGCGAAATGTAAGCCGAACTTCTGGATGTCTGGTTTGCATTTGCGAAATGTAAGCCAAACTTCTGGATGTCTGGTTTGCATTTGCGAAATGTAAGCCAAACTTCTGGATGTCTGGTTTGCATTTGCGAAATGTAAGCCAAACTTCTGGATGTCTGGTTTGCATTTGCGAAATGTAAGCCAAACTTCTGGATGTCTGGTTTGCATTTGCGAAATGTAAGCCAAACTTCTGGATGTCTGGTTTGCATTTGCGAAATGTAAGCCAAACTTCTGGATGTCTGGTTTGCATTTGCGAAATGTAAGCCAAACTTCTGGATGTCTGGTTTACATTTGCGAAATGTAAACCAAACTTCTGGATGTCTGGTTTACATTTGCGAAATGTAAGCCAATTTTTCAGAAGTTTGGTTTAACGCGGCTGACTGTAATCTCCCGATTGCCTAAATATTTGAATTTCTGGGGCTTACGCCGGAATCTTTGGGAAAGCACGATTTCGGTGCTTGAATTCCTTTGGCATTCCGAATTGGCTCACCACGACCCGCCCGATTCCATTCCTTTATGTTCCCTTCCCGGCCTTCGTTGTCTCTGAACCCTCCAACTGGCAGCAACTACGACCGATTTACCGGCGCCGCCGTTCCCGCCGCCGGAAAATCCGTAACGCCCCATGATGGCTTTGCACAAAAATTGTTGGTTGACGGCAGGTACCTAGGTTCTCCGTACGCGGAACCGGGGGCTGAAGCCCCCGGGCTACAACATAATGGGGTTGACAAGCATCATGTTGTAGCCCGGAGGCTTCAGCCTCCGGTTCGAACGTATTTTTGTGCAAAGCCCCTCATGATGGGCTTTGCACAAAAAGTCACGGGGTCGCTGCCCTAGTGGGCCGCAGGCATAAAGCCTGCGGCTACGAGACCGCTGCAGTGGGCTCGTAGATACTATGCAGGTCGGGGAGCCTTAACAAGAAGGGGGCCGCTTGGTTAACCTCCAAGAAGATAGATTTCAAAGGAGGAAACATGTCAAAGACAAACCAAGCAGCCCCACGCGGAAAGGTGACCATAGGGGCACGGAAACTCGACGCGGAAGGCGCCATTGAGTGTTGGGTCAACGACAACGGCGCGGGAATTCCGGCGGAGTTTCTTGAAAAGTGTTCGATAAATCAGAGACAGACCCTCAAAAGGATGACGGCTCGGGATTGGGTCTGGGTCTCGCGATCGTCAAGCCTTTCGTTGAGGCTCACCAAGGGAAGTTGACCGTCGAAAGCAAGGAACGTGTCGGCTCAACGTTTCGGTTTACGCTGCCAGGCAAGGCGGAGATGAGTCGGGTCGCTTGATTACGCAGGTTCGGATTCCGAATGATGCACGGCGTCAGGTGTTTTTGCCGCGGATCTTCCTTCAAAATAAAGATCGTCTTCAGCACGGTCGCAGGTAACGGCGTCTGCACTGCTTAACTATCCTGTGGGCTTCTTTCGCCACGCGCTCCCTTTTTCGATTGGAACCGGCTTATTTCTTCTTCGTGCGCTGAGTCTTAGCACCAGCATCGCTCCTTTCCGATTGCCCTGCAGTCTGCTTGCCAAGACGTTCCCCGATCCGCATCCCCCCTTCTCCGATCTCGAAGCGGTGGGTGGCTCGGTCATGTTTAGTGCCGCGCGTCTTCACGACGGTCAATGTAGGTTGCAGCGAGTCCCCTGTGTTGATGTATCGAAGCATCAATAAGTTGTCCGCAATGGGTGAGAAATCCCGATCCGTAACCGACCCCGTCGAAAACATCGACGGCGATTCCAGAGTAAAGATGCTGGTTACGTCCAGCGCTTTGAAACGCATGATGAGGTTATAAAGCAATTGCCTCAGGTCGTCATTTCGCGACTCACCATAATTCACGATATGACTGGCGCTATCGAGCACTAACCGGCGCGCCTTGGCTTTTTCGATCTTTGCGGTGAGAATCGCGGGAAACTGCGTCGCGCGAACACGCTCGCGTGAGAGATAAACGATCTCGATCAGCCCGCGTTTGACGGCTTGTCTTAGAGGCAATCCCAGCGCATCCGCTGTATTCAGGATCTGGGCTTCCCCTTCTTCAACCGTAATGTAGATGCCGGACTCCCGGTGCTTTACGCCCTCCAGCAGAAACTGGATACCCAGCGTACTCTTGCCGATTCCGGCGCTTCCGGAGACGAGCGTGATGCTTCGCTTCAAGAATCCTCCGCCGATAAGCGCATCCAGTCCGGGGACTCCGGCAGGCAGGCGCTTCGAGACTTCCACGGATGGCGGGGCCTCGTCGCCGGCTACATCGGGTATGTAGCGGGGAAATACCCTTATTCCACCCCCTTCGATGACGAGGTTATGCCGTCCCTTGAGATGCGAGGTGTTTCGAAGTTTATAGATCTCGATGTATCGCTGGCGTTCAAGACCTTCTTCAACCGAAGTCAGAAGAATGACCCCATCCACGACGGTTTCTTCAACACCGAAACGGCTGACCTCGTTCGACCCATAAGGAATGTCCGTGGCAAGGAGGCCGACGGCCTGAACATTTTGGATAATACTGGCGAGTTGAAAGACCTTCTCGCGGACGATTTGCGGATCCTTGATCTTGTGCAGAAACACCGAGACCGAGTCCACTGCCACGCGCTGCGCGCCGAGGGCTTCGACCCGCTCCTGCATCATGAGCAGATGTCCCTCCACCAATATGTTGGGCTGCGGGATAAAAACCATTTCGATCGTCCCGCGTTTCATCTCCCGGTCGAAGTCCCAGCCCAGACCTCGGGCTGTCGCCCGCAAGCGTTCTTCGGTCTCTTCGAACGAAAAGATGATTCCTTTTTCTCCTGCCAGCGCACCACGGTATATAAATTCGAGCAAGAGCACCGTTTTGCCGGTTCCCGCCGCACCGGCCACGAGTACACTTGAGCCATGGGGGATACCATCGCCCATCAGGTCATCTAATTTGGATATACCGGTCCGGGTTCGGGACACTTCTTTTTTATCCTGAAGCGGTTCGCGTTGAATGGTTACGCGCGGCGCATAAACTTCAAGGCCGTTGGAGGTCATCACAAAGGAATGCTCGTCACGGCTATGCGCGGTTCCGCGCATCTTGACGATCTGGAGGAACCGCTGCTGCTCGCCCGACGCCTCGCGCTGGTTGAGCGTCACTAAACCGTCGACAATCGAGAACACGGGATTCGTCTCGACTTCCTCTTTGCCGTATTCCCCAAGAAGAAACGCCGTTGTTTCCCACGCCATGAGATTCACGGCGATTTCGTAACCGAATTTCCGCAGCTCTGCGTGGGACTGGGCCACATCGTCGAATACCTTGAAGCTATCGATGACGACGATGGCCGGCTTGACTCTTTTAACGTGCTCGACGATAACGGCCTGCGTCTCCTGGAGCCCTTTCTCCCGCAACACACCCCCAAGATCGACGAACTCCATGCTCTTCTCCATCTTTGCGGCGTCAAAATACGCGAACTGACTCTGGTAGCGGAGAGTCTTCGCCGAAGGCTCCGAAAGCGAGCTGAAATAGAGGACTCGGGCCTTGGGCGAAGCGTTGTGAAAACAGATCTGCTGGGCGAGGACTGTCTTGCCCGAGCCCGGGGGGCCGGCAATGATAGTGACCGACGCCCGTGGCCATCCTCCTTGAAGAATCGCATCAAGGTTCCGGATGCCGCTCGCCATCCGGGGGAGCGCAGTTTTCTTCATCATAATTGTCTCTTCCCTTGCTTGCCCCCAATTGCCGGGTGCGTTGGTGTAACCTTCGACAGTTCGCTGTGAAGCGCAGGCCTAAGAACTTCTGCCGTCAGATTGCCGACAACTACCATGAACTCCGCTATTACAAACCGAATTCCCTCCGCCAACTCACGCTTGCTGAGGACTTCGTGCTGTTCGCGGAGTTCCCGCCAGTCAATTCCCATCGGCGTCACTTTGAGCGATTTGAATGGCGGAAATTTTTCGCCGGCGGTGGACAACACCCGGTCCGTGATCGCCGCAAGCGTGATCTCTCCCAGTGTGAGGTATGCGCGCTTCCACAGCGCGGCCATCGCCATCTCGGCCAGTTGCAACAACTGCTCTGATGAGAGACCCTGAGCTGCCTGTCCCAGCCAGGTGCTGACGTGATTGGTGTGATCACGGCTGACAGACACGCGATACTCCATTTCTATGCATGCTCTTCTGAAAATCTCTCAAGGAAGGAATCTCCTTCCGGTCTGTGTTTCGAGAGGCTTCGCATGCGCAATTTATAGGGATGTGACCGTAAAGATGGACCTGCACGAACAGCACGACTGAGCGGGCTGGTCGGAACAAATGAATATATAGCTTCGCTTTTCGCGATTGAAGTGTAATCCGCCGGAACGGCGATAATTGGCACAGACTCGAAGCCGGTTATAGCTCGCAGCGCCACGGTACCCAAACAAACCATCCCCAGGCGGCATCCGCAAATCCATCAAAATCAGTTCCGTCTTCTTTTCGACTGAGACATCAACCTGACGTCGCCCGTTCAAGCGATTCCAACATGGTTTTGAAGAGCATGCGCCGATATCGCCTGACGAACTGGTGTTCTCACGCGCGATATAAGGCGCATTCATCGAGGGCGGGTGCCTCAAACATGTAGAACAATATCGGTAAGCATTTCGGGTCTCACCCTAATTTCTCCGTTGCCGTCGTCGTAGATCATCCCTAGTTTTTTAAACTTATTAAGAAAGTGCAAGATTTGCGAGCGCGTCGTGCCCACCAGTTCGGCCAGGGTTTCATGATTCAATTGCGAAAGTTTGGCATCCGGCAGAAAGTCAGGCCGGCCATAACGATTGAGTTTCAGCAGAACATGGGCCAGCCGTTTCTCGTCCTGGTTGAAAAGCTGATTGCAGATATCCTCTTCCACATCGATGTTGCGGACTAGCAAAGAGGCTATGAACTTTTCGGAAAGCTCGGGATAAGTATGAAAAGCGTGAAGCATGGCTCGCTTCTGAATTTTGAATATTGTAGAGGATTCTGTTGTGGTCGCGGTGCTTATCCGCAGAGATTGCCCGACGAGGCATCCTTCACCCAAAAAATCACGAGGCCCGAGTATAGCCAGTACTACTTCCTCGGCCTCGGCCCAGGCGACAGTGACCTTCACCCTGCCAGACTGAATAAAATAGATGGCGTCCGCCTCGGCTCCTTGAGAAAAGAGTTTTATGCCCTGCCGAAGTTTCAGTTCCTCCTTACCCTCGCTGATGTTTTC
>Ga0207098_10142_pt1 | contig 23612 bp, 21 predicted proteins | sample Alteio_BWMinHeat_84_FD_153548 | JGI IMG/M metagenome (GOLD analysis project Ga0207098, IMG submission 153548) | Enriched cells from forest soil in Barre Woods Harvard Forest LTER site, Petersham, Massachusetts, United States -... | ecosystem: Environmental > Terrestrial > Soil > Temperate forest >...
ACTCGATCTCAAGCAAACCGAGCTGAACCGTGCCCGGCAACTTTACGAGGGAGGAGCCGTTCCCTTAAAACAGGTTCAGACCGCGGAGCTGGATGTGAAGCAAGCAGAAACGAGGTTGGAAGCCTCCCGCCGCTCGAAACAGCAGTACGACGCTGTTCAATCTGCCGCCAATTCCGAACCTCGGCGCGCATCGATTGCCGCTCCAATATCGGGTGTCGTGCTTAGCGTCGATGCAACGATGGGCCAACAGGTGGATGCTTCCAGGAAACTTCTGACCATCGCGGATCTCGGTACCGTGTGGGTGGAGGCGGCTGTGCACGAACGCGATCTTCCGCAGGTTCGCGCAGCGAGGCAGGCGGAGATCGTAATTGCCTCTTCGAGTGAGAAACCAATTCCCGGCAGGCTGGTCACGATTGGAAACCTGGTCGATCCACAAAACCGCACCGTCCCCATGATCTTTGAGGTCGAGAACCGTGGCGCCCTTCTCAAAATCGGAATGTACGTCGAAGCACAAATTCCAACCGGCGCCCGGACGAGGGCCCTGCTCATCCCTTCGTCCGCCGTTCTTTCGGACCAGCGCGCAAGTTCCGTTTACGTCGAGACCAAGCCAGGCACTTACCGATTACAAACCGTGCAACTAGGTCAACGACGTGACGACATGGTTGTCGTCACCGGCGGTTTGCACAAAGGCGAGCAGGTCGTGTCCGTTGGTGCGCAATCGCTGCTGAGCGAATCGCGAAAAAGTGAGATTCCGGTTGATACGGATAGCGACGATAAGAAGGAGAAGTAATGCTCAACCGGATCATCCTTTGGTCGCTCGAACACCGCTTGATTGTGCTCGTGCTCGGGATCTTTCTGATCGTATTCGGCATCCGCGCAATACGTGAAAGTCCCCTTGACGTGTTTCCCGATTTTGCGCCGCCGCAGGTCGTCATTCAAACCGAGTCCGGTGGGTTATCGCCGGAAGAAGTCGAGCAACTTGTGTCGTTGCCCCTGGAAAACGCACTCAATGGAACCGCGAGTATCGAAACGATTCGTTCTTCATCGATCGCGGGCTTATCTGTCGTCACATGCGTCTTCGAGAATGGCACCGACATCTTCCGGGCGCGCCAACTCGTGGCGGAAAAACTCCAACTCGTAGGTTCAAGGTTGCCCGCAGGTGTCGAGGATCCACAGATGATGCCGATCAGCGTACCGGTAGGCATCCTGATGAAACTCAGCCTGGCTTCCGACAAGACATCAGCCATGGATCTGCGAACTCTCGCCGATTGGACTGTACGTCCACGGCTGCTTTCTGTCCCAGGAGTTGCACAGGTCACGATCTTCGGGGGCGGCGTCAAACAATATCAAGTCATCGTCGATCCTGGGCAGCTTCAGGCCCATCACATCTCCCTTGCTGAAGTCATGACAGCGGCGGCGCGGGCCAATCAAAATGCGGGGGCCGGATTTATGGACTCATCGGGACAGAGCCTGGTGATCCATGGTTTGGGACGGGTGCGATCGGTCGAAGATCTGGAGAACGCGGTGATCGGCCTCAAGAATGGACTGCCGGTCCAGATTCGCGACGTAGCCGCTGTGCGCCTCGGTCCGGAATACAAAGTGGGCGATGCATCCACGTCAGGCAAGCCGAGCGTCATTATGATCGTCAATAAGCAACCGACGGCCAACACGCTCACAGCAACCCATGCGGTTGATGAAGCTCTGTCGGAAATGCGTCACGCCCTTCCATCTGACGTTGCGATGGATTCAGAACTCTTCCGCCAGGCGGATTTCATCGAGACGGCAATCTCGAATATCAACTCGGCCATGCTTGAGGGAGGATTGCTCGTCGTCGTGGTACTGATGCTTTTCCTCACAACATGGCGCGCGGGATTAATCAGCCTGACGGCCATTCCGTTGTCGCTGCTCGTTGCAGTGATAGTGCTTCGTTCTTTCGGTGGAACCATCAATTCCATGACCCTGGGCGGACTCGCGATCGCAATTGGCGAAGTCGTGGACGACGCGATCATCGATGTGGAAAACGTTTTCCGGCGGCTGCGTGAAAACCGCTTGAAAGCGAAACCCGATTCTCTCCTTTCGGTAATCTATTCCGCATCGAGTGAGGTTCGTGGGTCCGTCGTGTATGCAACGGTTATCGTGGCACTCGTATTCCTGCCGATCTTTTCGCTCTCCGGAATGGCCGGACGAATTTTTGCGCCGCTGGGCTACGCCTACATCGCAGCGATTCTCGCGTCACTGGTCGTTGCGCTGACGGTAACACCGGCGCTCTGCCTTTACCTGTTGCCGAAGGTTGCCCATGGAGCGGAAGAAAGTTGGCTCGTCCACCTGTTGAAGCGGATCTTCCGCAGAATTCTCGATCCGGTACTGGACCATCCGAAAACCGTCATCACGGTTTCCGTTGCCCTGCTACTCGCGGCCGTCGCCACCATTCCATTCTTAGGTGGTGAATTTCTGCCGGAATTCAATGAAGGCAATTTGATTATCCATATGACGGCTCTGCCTGGCACGTCGCTGGATGAGTCCATGCGTGTCGGAAAGATCGTTCAGGCCAAGCTGGCTGAAATCCCGGAGACAGTGAAGACAGCGCAGCAAGCGGGAAGGGCGGAACTCGGCGAAGACACCGCCGGGCCATATTACTCCGAGCTGGTCGTCAAGCTCAAAGAAAGCGATCGTCCGCGAGAGGTTGTGCTGGCGGATGTGCGCAAAAAATTGGCCGGAATTGCGGGCTTCTCGTTCGGCATCAAGCAATTCATCTCCGAGCGCATCGAAGAGGTACTGTCCGGTACAACCGCAACCATCGCAGTCAAAGTATTTGGTCCGGACCTGGACGTACTCGAACAGACAGCCAAACAGATTCAAGCTGTGATGGCATCGGTTCCCGGCGTTGCCGATCTGGCTATTGAGCAACAAACCGGTGTACCGCAGGTGGCGATTCAGTTCGATAGGGCCGCTCTCGCGCTTCACGGCCTGCGCAGTGCGGATCTGGCGGAAACCGTGCAAGCGGCGTTCTTCGGCACCAAGGTATCGGACGTGGTGGAACAGCAAAAGACGTTCCCGATTCTCGTTCGATACGATCCGAGGCAGGCAGCGAATGTTGAAACCATGCGCCGCACGCTGGTAGACACGCCCGACGGCGGAAAGGTTCCGCTCGGCACTCTGGCCGACATTCAAATCGTTAACGGTCCGAATGTTATCAATCGCGAGAACGCCCAGCGTCGAACCGTCGTTTCCAGCAATGTGTCTTCCGGCAGTCTCACCAGCGTCGTTGAAGAAATTAAACGCCGGGTCGCTCAAACGGTGAAATTGCCGACGGAATACTACTTGGTCTATGGCGGTCAATACGAAGCACAGACTCAAGCCGTGAATCAAATCACAATTCTCGGAATCGCCGCGATTATCGGAATCTTCATGTTGCTGTTTTTGGCCTTTGGATCGATCCGGCAAGCGCTGCTGGTGATGGCCAACCTGCCTCTAGCACTGATCGGAGGCATAGCAGCCGTGCTGCTTGCCAGTGAAGGCAACGTTTCCGTGGCTTCGCTTGTCGGATTCGTCACCTTATTCGGCATCGCGACGCGGAACGGAATCATGCTCGTGACGCACTACAACCAGCTCATCGACCGGGAGGGTATGTCTTTCGGTCGCGAATTGGTCGTACGCGGTGCGATGGAGCGGCTTTCCCCAATCTTGATGACCGCGCTGACCGCGGGTTTGGCCTTGTTGCCCCTGGCCCTTAGCGAAGGCAAATCCGGACGCGAACTGGAGCAGCCGATGGCGATCGTCATCCTCGGCGGACTCTTTACTTCAACTTTGCTCAACATGCTGGTCTTACCAGCCCTTTATCTGAAATTCGGAAGGCCCAATGCGTAACAAGATGATGATTGTTTTGATGTTGATGACTCTTTCATCGCCATCGTGGTCGCAGCGGACGGTGCTCCAACACGTAAGCGATACGCAAGGAGCATCACTTGAAGAACTCGCGCAGACGGTATTGGCGAGAAACAAGGATCTGCAGGCCGCTCACGAATCGGTGCATCAGGCCGAAGCCCGGCTCAAGCAGGCGCGCCTTCGACCGAATCCGTCGCTGGATGTTTCAAGGACGACCGATGTGATGTTCGGAAATGAAGGCGACACCGCTCTCTCGGTGACCTTCTCGCAACAACTGGAACTTGGCGGAAAGCGTTCGAAGCGAATCAGCGTTGAAGAAGTCGCTATCGAAGTAGCGAGGGCACAAATCGCAGATGCCGAACGGCAGTTGGTTGGCAAATTCCGCTCCTTATTTGTGGAGGCCGTTGGCGCAGCGGCCCGGTTGGATTTGTTCGATCGTCTGGAACACGCGAATCAGCAGATGGTCAGCGTCATGGACGTGCGTCTGCGCTCGGGAGATGCATCGAGGCTGGATTCGCAACTACTCGCCGCTCAAACGAACCAGGTACACGCTCAGCGTCTGGTAGCAGAAAACCAACTGGATGCAGCCCTGCTGCAGATCCGTGTGCTCGGTGGCCTTTTAACCGGCGAGCCGCTTGTGTTGCGGCGACAACAACCGGGTGAGTTCATCGATACAGAGGAATCCGCCGTCTCGCAAGCGCTGGAGAACCGCCCCGATTTGAAGGCGGTGAAGCTCCGCGAGGAATTGGAAGACGCCGGAATCACTCTGGCAAAATCTCAGGCTGTCCCCAATGTCAGCGCTTTCGTTCGATATGGAAGAGAAGGCGTGCCGACGCTGGTTACCGGAACTCAGCGGCGCTCATTCGATCATGAGAATGTCATGGAATTCGGCGTGTCGATTCCACTGCCGTTCTTCAATCGCGAACAAGGCAATATTGCAGGAGCCGCATCCCGGCGCGTGCAGGCCCGCGCGGAGCGGGAGGCGCTGGAGGTCTCGATCCGGCGGGAAGTCCTCCTTGCGTATCGACGATATGACACAGAGCGGCGCACTTTGGAAATACTCCGCACGGGAGTGATTCAGCCTAATCAGGACACCGTTCGAATCGTCCAACTTGCGTACAACCTTGGAGAGTTGCGCCTTCTGGATGTCGTGAATCAACAGCGGATCGTCATCGAAGCTGAAACGAACTACGCCGCGGCCCAGAACGATGTCAATGCAGCGTTCGCAGATTTGGAGCTTGCGATTGGAAAACGCGAGTACTAAAGGAGCACGCTTCGCGCGGTCTTTCTAAGGTGGGCACAACGCCTTTGGCGGGTAGCGACCGCGAAGCGCCGGTGGTAACCACTGTTTTTTAGTGGTTACCACCCCAAGCGCAGCTTGAATCGAGCAACGTACAGGGTGGTAACCACTAAAAAACAGTGGTTACCACCGGCGCTTCGCGGTCGCTACCCGCCAAAGGCGTTGTGCCCACCTTAGAAAGACCGCGCGAAGCGCGCTCCTTCGCAATGCGGCATTTTGTCGCAGTTTCCGGCTCACGAGCCACTGTAGAATCAGTAGCTGTGATCATTCATGAGCGCCAACCGAAGGCCTTCGAAACCGGCTTTTGGAAATCCGAGGCAGACACCGATGCGCGCTATGGCGCAGAGACTGCGAGACGTCTGGCGCTGCGATGGGTCATCAGGCTTCGCTATGGTCTGATCGCCGGGGAGCTCGCTCTCATAGCCGCCCTCTCGCTTGGACTTCGGATTTCCCTACCGGTATCGGTGATCGTGTCCACGGTTGCGATTCAGATTCTCAGCAATGCATTACTGCAAGCAAAGGCGCTTCGCCTCGGGCGAACCGCAGAACACGCGGTCGGCGCCTTATTCTGTCTGGATATAGTTTGTCTAACGATAATCCTCGGCCTCAGCGGTGGACCGGCGAATCCTTTCAGTTTGTTGTATCTGGTCCAGATCACCTTTTCTGCGGTAGTGCTGCGCAAGTTGTGGACTTGGACGGTCGGCATCATGTCAACCCTCTGCTTCGGTCTGCTGTTCTGGATATCCCGGGACGTTCCCGCATTTCATGACCACGGACAAACCGGCGAGTTTTCTCTGCATCTTCTGGGGATGTGGATAGCCTTCGCGACGGCGGCACTCCTCATCAGTTTCTTCGTCGGCAAGCTTTCCTCCGACGCCCGTAAAAATGAACGAGAAATTTTACTGATGCAAAAGCGTCTCGCAAGAAACGATCGCCTGGCGTCCCTGGTCACACTTGCCGCTGGAGCCGCTCACGAGATGGCGACGCCGCTCGCCACAATCGCCGTGACCGCAAAGGAAATGGAGCATGATGCGAACGTCCGCCTTCGCGATGAACGCGTGCGAGACGATGCGGATCTCATCCGGTCGCAGGTGGAACGTTGCCGCCTTATTCTCGAGCGCATGGGCGCGCAGGGCGCCGACCCTTTCGGAGAGACTCCGAGAAGGTTAGGTCTGATGGGTTTGCTGACGCAAGTCCAAGACCGGTTTCCTGAATATAAGCCGCGAATCCACATCGAATTGAATGATGACGACTCCACCTGCGTCATCCCCGTTCGCGCAACAGTTGAAGCGCTCTCGGCACTCGTGAAAAATGCTCTGGACGCAAGCCCCGACGGTCAACCGATCCTGTTGGGCGGTGCTCCGTCGAATCAGGGAGGAGTTCGATTCGTCATTCGCGACCAGGGCATCGGAATGACGCCTGAAATCATGGAACGTGTCGCCGAACCGTTCTTCACCACCAAATCGCCGGGACAGGGAATGGGATTGGGAGCCTTTCTGGCGCATCTTTTTGCGCAGACGCTGGGCGGACAGTTGTCCTTCGAGTCGGCCCCCGGCCACGGTTGTATCGCCACTCTCGAATTGCCGGACATGAATCGTGGCAGGAACTAAGGAGACATCGGCCGACCGTCTGGTCGTTCTTGTCGTCGACGACGATCAAACATTCCGAAGCAGGCTCTGTCGCGCATTCCGCGATCGCGGCTGCGAAGCACACGACGCGTATACCCGCGACGACGCATTGAGGCTTTCCAGCCACGTCAGCCCCGATCTGGTTGTCCTGGACTTGAAGATGCCGAATCTCAACGGGCTCGACCTGATCCAGCAGATCAAGAAACTGGATAGCACAATTGCCGTAATTATTTTGACGGGCTATGGAAGCATCGCAACCGCGATGGAAGCTCTTAAACTTGGCGCAGACCAATATCTCAGCAAGCCAGCAGATGCCGAACAGATTCTCGCCGCCTACCGCGATCTAAACGCAGACTCCACTTCAAAACCGGCTCCGACTACGGTTCCCTCCCTCGCCCGGGTGGAGTGGGAACACATCCAGCGTGTTCTATCCGATTGCTCCGGAAACATCTCCCAGGCCGCAAAACTGCTCGGCATTCATCGCCGGTCTTTGCAACGGAAATTGTCGAAGTATCCTCCGGCCCAGTGAGCGAAGCGAACACATACCCGATCAGCCATACGTAATCGGCGATTTAACTAAACATTGAACAATCTGCCATTTTCAAAATCCATTTAACATGCTCGTTTGTAATGGCTAATGGTTGAATGTCTCGTCAAATCGCCGATTACGTATGGCCGATCGGGTATGTGTTCGGATACCATGGGCTTCCCCCCAAGTTCGGAAGGTTGAGTGAGAATCAAGCTCGGAGTACTGATTGCCGTACTGCTCAGTCCGATCGCAGCGCACGGCCACGCGGAAATCTTCTTTCCCAAATTGTTTTCCCCGGCTGAGTTACCGACCACGGGATTTGTGTTCGTCAATCCCGATCCGTTTACAGCGACGGTGTATTTCTATCTGATTCCGGCAAATGGCGGCAAGGCTCTGTCACCCACCCCGATAACCATCCCCTCCGGAGGTCAGTTGTCGAAACTCGGCAGCGAACTGTTTCCGAATGCGACGACCAGCGGATGGGTATACATCATCAACGACAGCGAAAGTATGCAGGCATTCTGGTTGAACTACGATGCCGGTCTGACCTTCCTCGATGGCGCGGAAGCAGCTCAATACGACGCGCTGGGCGCAGACCAGATCATTCCACTTGTCGCGGGACACACCGAAGTCAATGTGATCAACCCGACCGCTACCACTGTGCCCCTGACAATACGCATTTTCGGCGAAGACCACGAACTCGCGGCGGCGTTTACGGCTAGCGTCTTAACTGCAGGCGCGTTTCAGGCGCAGGCATCGGACATGTTCCCCGCGGCGGACATGACGCAGGCGCGCTACATTCGAATCCAAACACCGGGCGCTCCTGTCGCCTCATCGGCGGTGATAAGAGGCTATCTCGTTCCGAAAGACTCGGCTGTGGTCAACGGATTGAATGTTGGAACAAAAACCGAACTCAGTTTCCCTCATGCCGTTAACGGTCAGATTGCCGGTGCGAACTACACGACCGTTGTGGGAGTAACCAATCTTTCAAACAGCAGTCAGACCGTGACGATGACGTTCAATCCGAATGCAGGAGATCCCCTTGTCGTCAACCGCACTATCCCTGGTAACGGAGCGCTGCGCGAAACGGCGCAGAGTCTGTTCGGTCTTTCATCGGCTTTCCAGAGCGGGTGGATTCGCGTGAATAGTACAACGGGCATTGTGGGGTTCGCTGCTTATGCGGATAGTGTCTCGGGAGGAATCGCGGCTGTTCCGGCGAGTACGCCGCTGACAGATCTTTTCTTTTCGCATATCGCGGACGGTCCGCCGCAATGGCAGACCGGTCTGGCACTCCTGAATGCGTCCAATACGGCAGCCACCGTGGAAGTATATGCGGTCAATCCGTCAGGATCTCTGATTGGCAGCAAGCAATTCACCCTCGATCCCGGAATGAAAATCGCCAACGTCATTCACGAATTGATTCCGGAGACTCGTGGGGTCAACGGCGGCTTTGTCTACGTCCGGACCGCGAACAACATCCCAATATACGGCATCGAGCTTTTCTACACCGAAGACCTGAAGGTCCTTTCGAACGTCGCGGCGGGAAAGTTGATGGGAGGGGTAAAGTACTCACCGCCGAAGTCATGAAGAGCTTTCTCAGCGGCGCCGCCCTCACATTTGCAATCTGGCTGCATCTGGCGTTTTCCGGATTTGCCCAGTCCACAAACATGGCTGGTGTTGAGAATGGCGTCGGATTTCTCGCTTCGGGCACCAGCATTCAGCCGAGGACCACCTCCGAATCGACTCCCATGATTCACGGCACGCTTGGCAATTGGACGGCAATGTTTCACGCCAACGTCTTCCTCGCGGACATCCAACAGACCGGGCCGCGGAAAGGCGATAAGTTCTTCTCGACAAATTGGTTCATGCCGATGATCGAGCGGCAATTCGGCCGTCACGCTCTGACATTTCGAACGATGCTGAGCCTCGAACCATTGACCATCACGAAACGACGGTACCCCTTGCTTTTCCAGACGGGCGAGACCGCCTATGGTTTCTCGATCGTCGACGGTCAGCATCCCCACGATTTCGTGGGGGAATTGGCCGGAAAGTACGAGTTCAGGATTGGCGAGCACTCCCAGGCTTTCGTTTACGGCGGACCGGTCGGCGACGCCGCTCTCGGGCCAACTGCATTTCCGCATCGGGCTTCCGCGTCCGAGAACCCTCTCGCCACAATCGGGCACCACATGCAGGACTCCACTCATATCGCAACGAGTGTCATCACGCTGGGCCTGACCGGGGGACCCTTTCAGGTTGAAGCATCGACTTTTCACGGCCGCGAGCCGGACGAAAATCGCTGGAATATGGACAAGGGAAAGCCGGACTCGTTCGCAGCGCGCCTGAGCGTGGCTCCAATCTCGAGCCTGTCCGCTCAGGTTTCTACGGGCCGCATCAATAATCCTGAAGTCACGGATCCCAACCTGAACACAGTCCGAACAACCGCCTCGATTCATCACAGTCTTGTACTTCCGTCAGGACAAATCGCTTCGAGCCTGATCTGGGGCCGCAACAAGGACCTGAAGAACGGCTCGGTTCGGATCTTTAACTCCTACACCTTCGAGTCGACGGCAAAGTTCATCCGCAGGAACTGGGTTTGGACGCGAATCGAGAATGTAGATCGCGATCGATCGCTGCTGCCGGTGCCGAAGCAGTCTGTTCCGGTGTGTTTGCTTTGTGGAGTAGTCGGTTTCGGCTCCGTCGTCGCAGACGATCCCGCCAACGCCGGCGTGTTCGACCACACTCTGCCCGGGCCGGATGGCAAACCAGTTACGATCGAAGAAGTTCCAATAGGTCGCGTGCAAGCCTACACGCTCGGATATGAACGCGAGTTTCCGTCCGGCTTATCGTGGCTCAATGCCGGTTTAGGATTTCAAGCCACGATGTACGGTCTGCCGCCTCAACTGAAAACGGTTTATGGCAACCGTCCAGCCACACTGACGGCATTCTTGCGGCTCCGCCCATCCGGCAACATGACAGAGCACATGAAATCGATGCACCAACACCGCTAGGCCACGGTATTGTCAGTGGCGGCGGTGCGTGCTCTAATCAAGCTTGATGGACACATTCGATGCGATCATGCAGCGTGGAGGCGACGCCGCAATCCGCGCGGCAGGCAGATTTTTTGTGAAAGACGATCCAGTCCATCAGACGTTGAACGCAATCGCTCAACGTCTGACGGAATTACAAATCCCTTACTGTATTGCCGGCGGGATGGCTCTTGTCGCGCATGGATATGACCGCACGACCATCGGCGTTGATGTGATCGTCATTGATTTTCCGTTGAAGGCCCTCTCAGAATCCATGCCTCAGACTCAACACGAACGAGCGCGGCGATCCGGTGTAGATGCTTCCGGCTGTCGCCAGTACACTGGCACCATTCTGCACGCCCGTGGATGAGTTCAGGGTGTCCGACAGATTTGCCGCCGACGAGACCCAGACGCGATTGGTCACGTTACGAATATCGAACAGCAGATGGTAGCCTCTGGAGTCGCGACCATGTTTCAAGCCGTCATAGTGAATGTTGATGTTAATCGTTGCGTAACCGGGCGCCTGTATCAGGTTTGCATTATCCAGCCAGAACTTGTTCCTAAACATGTATTCGACATGGGTTCCGAGACCGGCCAGCACGCCGGCCGGGCGATCGTAGGCAAGACGAGCGGTCAGGCTCTGTGAGGGAATCCCCGGGATTTTCAAACCGGAGCGGTCGAACGCCTGTGAGAATGATCCGGCGCTCAGACGCTCGACATATTGATCGTAGAACTCGTTCATTAGAGTATACGACGTACGCAGGCGCAGCCCTGGCACCGCTTGACGCGGCACCCGCAATTCCATGGTCGATTCAATTCCTTTGTGTATCGATCGCGGGGCGTTAAACGTGTACGAAAGCAGATTCACGCCGGGCGACTGGCTCAGCAGTTCATTGCGGTACCACTCGTAATACCCGGCGAGACTGGCCGTGAGAAATCCTTTGCTGACATCCACGCCCGTATCAATTCCGATGTTGGTCTGAGATTTGAGATCTGTATTGTTGCCGCTGACGCCGGCTGGAGTCACGAAGAGATTCGATGCCTGCGGCGTACCATACCCTGTGCCCACGCGCGCCTGAGCGCGCACAGCGTCGCTCGGCCTAAACACGAACGTCGCCTCGGGCGCCACGTTAACAAAGTGTCGAACGGCGGCACTTCTGGCGAGCGTAGGCGCGGCCATCGCGGAATAGGTGTACGCGGTGTTCTGGCCCTGGAGTTCGCTTCTTTCTATGCCTACTCCTAGCGTTGCCGTGATCTTTGGAGTGAGACTGACTTCATCGCGCGCCCGTAATCCGATATTCGCATCATGACCGTAAGCCGCGGACGTCACGGCGCCTAACGTGGCATCGCCGCCCGGCGTGATGTTGTAATTCACACTGTTGGTGTTTTCAAAGTTTCCGAAAAGTCCTATGAAGTGTACGGCGGAACGGCCGAACAGTGTTCCACGCTGCGTGATATCGCTCATGAGATTGAACGATGGTGTCGAGCCATTCCCGCCGGTGGCTCCGGTAGGCTGCTTGATGTCCTTGTCATCGAATATGAGCTGTGTCCGCCAGGTAGTCCGATCATTGATCGCATGTTCCCAGCGAGTGCCTATGATCGTGCGCCGGTCATGCCGTTGCAAGCCCGCCTGATCCGCGCTGAGGTTGACCTTTGCTCCAGCCGAGCCGTTTACAAACACGCTCACGCTGGCGCAACCCGCAGCGGACAAGTCTGCGCATCCTTTCTGATAGGGATTCTGTGCGAATTGACTTAACGAAAGCCGGATCGACAGATTGGGGTACATTTCGTTGTCGATGAACTTGAAGGTGAATCTGTCTTTCGGCGACGGAGAGAAAGTCGCGAGCACATCTGCAGTCGTTGTGTTGAATGAATTGTGAGTGGTGAATCCCTTTCCAACCACCTCGCTCCCGAAGGCGAGGATCTCAAATTTCTCTTCCTTGTGCCCATATGTCAAATAGGCGTTCCGGTAGCCAAATGAACCCACATCCACTCCGCCCTCAAAACCATGAATTTCCTCGGGCCGGCGGGTGTGAAAGTTGATAGCTCCTTCAACAGCGTAGTTCCCATACAACGAGGACGAAGGTCCCCGCTCGACGTCGACCGCGCCGTATGCATGCGGATCCATGAGATCGGACCGCGACAGACCATCGGGCTGAGTCACACTGAAACCATCGTCGAACACCTGAACTCCGCGAATGCCGAATGTGGATCGCGTGTTCGAGCCGCGGATGGATATCACCACATCGCGCGGACCGTTCCCCTGCTGTATGGACACGCCGGGACTAAAGGTGACCAACTCGGCCACGGAGAATCCAGTCACGTTCCGCACAATACTTTCGTCAATGACTGTGGCGAGCTGACCGGTAGGACGTTCGTCCACCTTGGGTGCTACGACATCAATGCTCGCACTCACAGCCGCAATTTTCAGTGTTACGCGAATTGGTGATGCTGAGGTCGCAGTGTCCACGCTCACGTGTTCGGTTTCAAACAAACCCTTTTCAACATCGATCGTGTACTTGCCGGGAATTAAGCCTGGAATGGAAAACTCGCCTACGGCATCCGTCGTCGTTCTTTCCCGTAGGGTTCCGTCCGCCGTTTTTACGCTGACTCGCGCCCCGCTGATTCCTTTGCCGGATTCGTCCAGAACTGTTCCTGTAACAGCTCCTGCTCCTTGTTCAGCCGCTAGCGCTGGCATGGCGGCCCACGCTGCGAGAACTAACGCGATAAGCGCGCGCATTCCGACTCTTGAACCCCCCGCACGAATACGACTGTTCATTTTCATCCTCCACTTCGGTCTTGTATTGAAGTCGACTGGCCGCCGTGGTAGCAGTCAATTGAGGTGGAACGGTAATGGGGATCAAACTGAAAAACAATGCGGCAAATTGCCGCGGGCGCATTTTTCCTGAATATGGAGAGATAGTCGTTTAACGGAGGCCGAATCCCCCGATGGTCCTGAAAATATCCGGATGTTCCGGCTGCATGGCAACTACCGCCATTTGCTTGCCGCTGATTGCGACAATTGGATACGTCGCTTCCTTCTGGCTCCCCAGAACGCGGACCGACCGCGTGGCTAGGTCGTAGATTCCCCACTGAACGATCGGTTTATCCGCTACATCGTCCCAAGCGGCGAGTACCAAGCCTTCGCCAATAGCCACCACATGCGCGTGCTTCGCCTGTTTCTGGGCGGGATCGAGCAATGCGGGTTTTCCAAATGACGCTCCATGATCGCTAGACGAGGCGATGAAAAGGCGCGGCAGGTCACCGATAGCTGTGAACCAAGCCACATCTAGGCGGCCCGAACGATCGATTGTCAGCGAAGCTCCGTCGGTTGGACATGCGTGCAATTCCCACCCGTCGTGATTGACGATCGCAGAGCGGAACGTTTTGCCGCCGTCCTCGGACCGCGCCACAGCGATATCGCGGAACATGGGACCAGTTGGTGGGACAGACCGATAGCTGATGAAAATCCGGCCTGTTGAATCGAGCGCCAGGGCGAGTCTGCAGCAATCGCAAACATTCGAGACAATTTTCCGGTCATGCGAAAATGTCTTTCCGCGGTCTTCGGATTCGGCCATCCAGATCTCCGCCATTGCCTGATCTTCGGTTTTTTTGTTGCGTTGGTCGATCCACGCCACTAGGACTCGCCCCTTGCTGTCGACCGCGATCGTTTGGAAACCCCGGCCGATGGCAGGCCCGGGCATGTCCGAGTTGAGGTCGACTGCAGGACTGAACGTCTTGCCGCCGTCGAGAGACCTCGAAAAACGAATATTTCCTTTGAATCTCTCACGCTCATTGGCCCATGCGACGTATATTTCGTTCCCCGGACCGCCGGCAACTTTCGGTGGGTTCTCGTTTCGAACCGTGGCATCGCCCAGCCGGTCGTTCACGCGAACGGGAGCTGAAAAGGCGGAGCCGGCCCGCGCATGCTGAAAGAAGACGTCGCTCTTACCGTTCTTATGCTGAATGTAAACCGCATAGAACCCACCGTGGGCGTCCGCAACGACGAAGGGATTGAATTGGCCGTCTCCCACTGACATAGCCGCATGATCATGCATCTGTGCGCTTGTCGGCGCCGAAACTCCGGCCCAAGCGAGAATTGCAACAATCCACAATCGAGCACGCAGGTTCATCGGTGTCTCCCGGCCGCCTGCACCACCCTGGTACAGGTCGGCGTTATTAGGTGGCGTGATTCTACAGAAGAAACGGAGAGTTACCGGCGCGGCATTTTGTCGCATCTCGACCGGGTACTTGAATTCGGGGTTTGGTTTCCGCCTCAAATCAAACGCTGCGCGACACCAACGTCGTGCGTGCGGATCGGTAATTGCCGAAATGGCGGAACTATGATCAATATCAAGGAAACTATGCCGGGAGACACGCTAACGCAATTAGACGCTGAAGTTTATCTGGTCTTGGACTTCAGTGACGTCGGCCTGACGGATGATCAGTTTTTCCGCCTTTGTCGCGACAATGGCGACTTTCATATCGAGATGAGCGGCGAGGGAGAACTGATTATCATGACACCCAACAGACCCAAGACGGGACGGAAGCACGCGAAGATCCTTCAGCATTTGGCAAATTGGGCGGACCGGGATGGCACCGGAGATGTTTACGACGCGACGTCGGAGTTTGCTCTCCGCAACGGAGCAAAACGGGCACCGGACTGCTCGTGGCTTCTGAAAAGCCGATGGAATGCGCTAACGGAAGAGGAGCAGGAAAGCTTCACCCCTCCGATTTGTCCGGACTTCGTGGTGGAGGTCCGATCTCCCACGGACAGGATGAAATGTCTCAAGGCCAAGATGGATGAGTATGTTGCCAACGGCGCACGGCTGGCTTGGCTTCTGGATCCAATAGATAACCGGGCCCTCATCTACCGGCCCGGCGAAACCGTCCGGGAAATCGAAAAGCCGGAAGTCCTCAGCGGCGATCCGGCGTTACCTGCATTCCGGTTCGATTTTCGGGAAATCCTATGATTCAACTGCAGTGCCGCATCAAGATCGTCTTCTGAACCGCTGCTCCGTATCGTGTGCAACAATGAACCATGGCTGAAAACACGGGGCAGGAGACGATCATAGGGGAAACCGAGCAGTTGTCAGAAACCGCCGCAAAGACTATCCATCCTGTCGAGTCTGCTGAAACCCACGCCAGGCCTTTGACACGGTTTGGACGTGGCGTGCGACGGATGCTGGCTGCGTTCACCTATCGCGACTTCCGCGTCCAGTGGATCGGCGCCTGCAGTTCGGCGATCGGCACGTGGATGCAGATCATCGCGCAGAACTGGCTGGTCCTCTCGCTGACCAATTCCCCGTTCTACCTTGGCCTCGACGCGTTTCTGCAGCAGCTCCCGATTATCCTGTTCACGCTCATCGGCGGCGTGTTCGCGGATCGCTACGACCGGCGCAAGACGCTGCTGGCGTCGCAGTACATCCAAACGTTCACGTCGGGGACACTCGCCGTCCTGATGTACCTGCACGTTGTCCAGGTCTGGCACATCATGGCACTGTCGTTCATGACGGGCGTCGCGCAGTCGTTCGGAGGCCCCGCTTATCAATCGCTGCTGCCGTCGCTCGTGGATAAGAAAGATCTGCCGAATGCCATCGCGCTCAACTCGATCCAGTTCAACCTGGCGCGGGTGCTCGGACCGCTGCTCTTCGCCGCGACGCTCGCCACTTTCCTCAAATGGGGTTACAACGAACCGCAGGCGATGAACGCGGCCTTTTTGCTGAACGCGCTGTCGTTCTTTGTCGTCATCGGCACGCTGATGTCGTTGCACGTGAAGCACGTCCCGCCGACGCACATCAAACGCATGCGGGACGAGTTGAAGGGCGGCCTTCACTACGTCCGCCACCACGACAGCCTCGTCGCCATCATTGTCCTCGCGGCGGCCACGACGTTTCTCGGGTTTGCGGTCCTGACGTTTTTGCCGGTGTTTGCGCGGCGCGTGTTTCATGGAGGCGCGAGTACGTACAGCCACCTGATGGCGTTTTCGGGCGCAGGCTCGATCTGCGGCGCGCTGGTCGTGGCGTGGCTCGGAAAGTTCAGACGGATGGGGTTGACGGCGCTCCTGATGCAGGCGGTCTACGGTCTCCTGATTCTGGCGTTCGCCACGTCGCGTGTGCTGTGGCTGAGCGAAATCCTGCTCTTCTTCACCGGCGCCTCACTGATGATGGTGTTTTCGACGGTCACCTCGCTCGTCCAGCTCATCGCACCCAACGAGATGCGCGGCCGGGTGATGAGCATCTATATGGTGGCGTTCCGCGGCGGCATGCCGCTTGGCAGCCTCGCCGGCGGCTACCTCGCGACGATCATCGGGGCGCCGAAAGTCATCGGCATCAACGGCGGCCTCCTGGTCCTCGTCGCCGCCTATTTCCTCCTTGTCCGCAGCCACGGGGTACGTGAAGCATAGACTACCGCTCAGTTGCCCTTGGTCACAGGCTGCTCGCAATGTAGGTAAGGCGCCCACCGAGATGTCTTGAGCGAAAAAGCGGTTCAACAATTCCGTGGGGCAGTTATCCGACGACCAAGACCATTCGAAACCGCGCCTTTCCCTCGATCATCCGAGCGTAAGCCTCGGCCGCCTTCTCAAGCGGAAGCTTTTCGATCATGGGCCGCACACCGGTCATTTCGGCAAACCGCAAGGTGTCCTCCGAATCGGTTGGCATTCCGCCCGGCCAACCCTGAATGCGCTTCCTGCCCATGATCATTTGAAGGGGAGACACTTCGATTGGCTCTGCCGACGCTCCTACAACGAGCAGCGTGCCGTTTGCTCCCAACCCGCCGACCAGTGACGACATCGCTTTTCCGCTGGGTGCCGTAGCAAGAATGACGCGTGCCCCGCCGAGTTTTTGCAGTTCGGTTCCGGCATCAGTTGAGGCACTGTCGATATAAAGATCCGCTCCAAGCTTCTTTGCGAGCGCGGCGTTTTCCGGTTTGCGACCTATTGCTGCGACACGATAGCCGAACTTCTTTGCGAACTGAATTCCCAGGTGGCCAAGCCCGCCGATCCCCTGAACAGCGACAAGATCGCTTGGGAGCGCACCGCTGTGGCGAAGAGAGTTGAACGTGGTAACGCCGGCGCACATCAGCGGCGCGGCCTCGGCGGCATCGAGCGATTCCGGCATGCGGGCCAGCGCTTCCACTGGCGCGACCATGAATTCCTGGTAGCCGCCATCGAAGGTGATCCCACAAACCATCGCATTCGCGCAATTCAAGAAGTCTCCCCTCCTGCACGCCGGACACGTGCCGTCCTGGCCACCATGCCAGCCAACGCCAACGCGTTCACCTTTTTTCCACTCCTTCACATCGGCTCCTACTTGATCAATCACGCCGATGACCTCGTGTCCGGGAACACGAGGATACGAAATGCCTGGAAACAGGCCCTCTTTGACGATCACATCGCTGTGGCAGATTCCACAGGCTTGAACGCGTATCCTCACTTGTCTCGGGCCGGGCTCCGGAATTTCGCGCTCGACGAGCACGAAGTCCCCTCCCGGTTTCGAAACCTGCACAGCTTTCATTTTTGCCATTCTCATCTCCTTATCGCCGTTTACTCTTGCTCGCGAAACACTTGCCCGTAGGTCTTGCCTCGAGGTCCTTGATCATTGTTTTTCTCCGTTCCTGCTGTCGTATTGAACAATTGCAACGGCGATACCGTTTGCAAGCCGTTGAATAATGGGCGTCGTTGTCTGGGAGAAAAGGCTTTGTTTTCAGCGTTTGCTGAAATCTCGGCGTGGTCAGTGCGCGATTGGTTCATTCAGTGGCCGGCCGCCGAGCCACATCCATCTTGACCGATGTTGGTAAACTGGGTCCGTGAATGTTCAGGAGCCAGTACGTGAAAGCGCGAATTCTTTACCGAATCTCTTCTGTTCTTCTGCTGCTATTTGCCGCCGGACATACGTTTGGGTTTCGCCAGAATAATCCGGAATGGGGAGCGGACGCGGTTCTTGGGTTGATGCGCTCCGTCCACTTTGACGCGCAAGGGTTTACCCGGACTTATTGGGACTTCTTCAGCGCCTTCGGGCTTTTTTTCTCCGTGTTTCTTTTGTTCGCGGCGGTATTAGCCTGGCTGCTGGGCGGACTTCCGGCAGAGACTTTGGCACGCGTGCGAACCATTGCGTGGGCGCTTGCCATTTGCTTTGTAGCAGTCACAGCTTTGAGCTGGCGATACACCTTCATCATCCCCATCGTTTTCTCAACCCTGATTACCGTGTGTTTGATTGCGGCGGCGTGGCCCTCAGCGAAGACAGGCTCTGCGTAAAGTCCTGACGTGCCTCATGCCCGAAACCTGCCGGCTCAATTCTTCATACTCATCGCATAGGCGTGGCCGTCTGCGGTGAAGGCATAAAGGCGGCGAGGTTCCACCCGAACGGCAGACGGCGGCCAGAGGACCGCGTGCCTGGCGGTGGCCTCGTTCGTGTTCTCGAAATGCGCCGGTGGCATGGGAGAACCGTTGGCTGCGCTGAGGGTCCATCGCTCGGGACCGATGGAATAAGCCATGTTTCAGTCCCCTCTTCTTCAGGGCAGCGCGTGAAGCTAACGTCTCTGTCAGGAAGTGGATCGAGGTTCGGTTTCAAAAAAGCGTCGATGTCGCGATACCCGCTGAGCACACGTATGACTACAATTCCGCCGGAACCTCCTTATAGAAGATTAGATAATCGCCGATTGGAAAGCTGCGCAGTCCGGGACTGAATTGGTCGCGAGGATGTCCGATGCGCGGAGACTTAGCGAGTGTTTTTAGTTTGCGATAGATTCGATCGATGAAGCGGTCCGCCGCCTTGGGATCGTCGAGAGCAATATGAACCCAGATTTCCAGAAGGTCGAATTCGGCAAGATCTGAGCGGAGAATCTTCACGCGCCGGGAGACGAGAGACGACGACGCGCTGACCGTTTGACCTCCTCGACGTCCAGTTCGGCGATATTTCCCCGCTCGATATCGCGCAATCCGAGATCGATCTCTTTCTGCAAACGTTGAATTCGGGCACGAAATCTCTCGTCAGCTTTCAGAAATGCGAGCAGCGCGTCACGCACGAGATCTTTCGGTGAATCATATTTGCCACTTTCGACGGTTTCCCCGAACAAGCTTCTCAATGTCGGGATCTATAATGACTTTCATAGCCCTATATTCTCACCTCTTGAACGGCGCGAGCACTGTCGATTCGGGGTGCGTTTCAGTTTCTGGTCGGACCCGCCTGGTTCGACAGATTCCGCGCCGTCCGGCATAATGCAGCTATGCCAGGTTTGACGAACCCTACCATGCAAACAGTCGCAGAACGACTTCGAACCTTTGCTGAAGGTCACCTGGAAATTCAGGCGGTTTTCATCTTCGGCTCCCTTCCTGCTGGGACCCTACATGAACACAGCGACGTGGATGTTGCCGTCTTCCTTCAGAACGATGCCGATAACATTAAATATGTAGAGCTGTCGCTGGCCTATTGCGTGGAACTTGAGGATCGCTTGAATAGTCCGGTTGATGTCGTCATTCTCAACTCTGCCAGTCCAATGCTTCGTTCTCAGGTTTTCCGCAAAGGCAAGATGGTTTACACAACGGACCTGAACCGGACAAGGCGATTCATCGGTGATGCCATGGTCGAGTTCTACGACGAAATCTTGGTACTGGAGAAAATGCAGAGCCGGACGATCAGGAGGATCATTGGTCGATAAAGATCTCGCCAGAACGAAGCTTACTTACATTACGTCCAACGTGACGTTGCTTGACGGAAAATCCGCGTTGCCGCTCCAGGACTTTTTAAACGACATCGAGCAGCAGTATGTGGTGCTGCACGCGTTGCAGTTGGCGATTCAAGCTGCGATGGATCTCGCCGCTCATTTTGTCGCCGACGAAGGCTGGGAGCTACCAAGCCGGTCGGGTCAGGTGTTTTCGGTCCTTGGTGAGCGTGGCGTTGTCTCCGGGGATCTCGCGTCCCGGCTTCGGACGATGGCGTCATTCCGGAACCTGATTGTTCACGAATACGGGGAAATCAATTTGAAGACCGTATACGAGATTTGGCACAAATCGCTCAGTGACCTCAAAGAGTTTTCTGCCGCCGTGATGAACTACATCGAAGACGACCCTTCCGAACACACATAGCGACAGGCGCTCGCGGAAACGCGGCGGTTTAGTTGCTGCCGACTCGTTCGCGCTCGCTTCAATGAGGCCGCGGGCGCTCGCTCGCGGAAACTGGCGTGAACTATGCGCAGCAAACAATATAGGTAGTGCGCATCCCCGCAGTTTATGCCGCGACAATGGGTTTAGGAAACCTCCAGATAGTCGCGCTGAGAGGCGGAAAGACTGCGTGCATCCAGTAACCGATGAAGCAACGCTTCGGGCGCGGTCCAAACCGGTCTCCGATCGAATCGGACGAAGCAGAAATGCTCGGATCAGCTCTAAGTACTTCGGTGAACTCTGGGGCCTGCTCTTAATCATTCAGTTTTGGCCTCTCCCTGATGGGGCAGACGGGAAACAAACTCAGGCGTAAAGATCGGCTGGGCGAGAATGAGCGAAGGGATTAACGTAAGAGGATTCACGAGATCTCGTACACTTTGCCCACCAAAGGTGGAGCAATCTCCTTCCTCGTGAATTCCTCCCGTAGTCGCTCAAGGTATCGCATCGCGTCCATAGTGTAATAAGGTTCGCCGCACTGGGTACACGCCTCGGCCTGGAGGGTGACCATTAAATGATCGTAGCCAACCTTAATTTCCGCTTGAACCGACGTTTTCTTAACGTCGCCAGTCTTGCAGATCACGCATTTCATGAACGTTTCCTCTTTTTGAGATCAGCTTCCCATTCGGCCGGATCTGGTTCGTAGGTCGTAATGATTATTAGCAACGTTTCGTCCACAAACCGGGGCACATACAATGTGAAGCGGCCTGCCCGACTGCGCTCGACCAAAAATTAAACAGCTCGGGTACGGTTGATCATCCGGATAATCCTCTATGATTTCACCTGCCGCGATCGCTTCAAGTAATTCGTCGATCTGAATCACGCCCAAAGACTCTGATTCCATCTCCCTGCGGGCGTGACCCGTAAACCGACAATTCCCAAGACACAATCGAATGTGGCTGTAATCCATTTTAGCCCATCAGAGAATAGTGCCGTTCACGCACCACCAACGCCGTTATTTGAATACGGTCGTCCAAGTCAATCATTCTGAGCCGATTATAGACTCCTTTCCCTACGCACCACGTGTGGTAGCTTCAGCACATGCTTGTCACGATCACGATTCCTGACGATTCGGCCCACGGCTGGTTCCCGGCCGGCCAGGAACCAGCGCGCGTGGTGCTGGAAGCCATCGGTCTGGAGGCATACCGACCAGGCGAATCGGCCGGACTGCAATCAACGGACGACCGGTGACTTCGCGAATTTGCAAAATAGTGACAACTTCGGATGAGGCGGTGCGGCGGCGCATCGAAGAACTCAAGCGCCAGCCGTCTCCTGTCGCCGAAGGTAGTGGAATTCGGCAAAGGGATGGTATTCTGCCGCCGTGAAACCGAACTCCGCCGTACCAATCTGGAAAATCTGCGCGGTGGTGCTGTTTGCAGTTCTGGTCCATATACCCGCACTGTTTGAAAGTTGTTACGTTCCGGCAGCCCATCCTTCTCAAACCGGAAGTTCAAGTCTCAGCGATTCGGCGAACGCCGTTCATGACAGCGACGACTGCTGTGCCTGTTGTTTCTGTTGTCACTTCGTTGCATTGACGCCTTCGGCGGTTTGGAATGGATCACTGACTGTAAACGACTTCATATCGAAGTGCCTTAGTTCGCAGCGCTTTCCGTCGTGGGTCGCTCCCATCGACCAGCCTCCTCGTCGAGATCTCTAGCTCCAACAGCCGAATTCCATAAAAGGCGAGGGTCCATGAAAGGCTGGATTCTGGTTGCGACGCTGCTGTACTTTGCTCAGCAAGCGTCGGCGCAAGACCCGTTCGAAATTCACATATACGAATACGAACCGTTATCGCGAGGCTCCTATAGCCTTGAAGCTCACCTGAACTCCATTGTTCAGGGAACCACCTCGCCGGAAGGATCGCTGCTGCCCACCAGACATCAGGCGCATCTCACACTGGAGCCGACAATCGGATTGTCCGAAACCTTTTCGGTTGGCTTCATGTTCCTGAACGCGTGGCAGCCGGGGTACCCGCCTCAATTCGCCGGTTGGAGAATTTTGCCGCACCTTTATGCTCCGGATTCATGGCATTTGCCGGTGCGAATAGGCTTCGTCTCGGAATTCTCGTTTCAGAACACTCGTTACGAGGAGAACCCGCGACGCCTCGAATTGCGTCCCATCATCGATCGCGAGTTTTCGCAATGGCAGGTCGTGTTCAATCCGGTGTTCGAGAGAGCGCTTCACGGTCCGGGAACCCGTCACGGTTGGAACGTTGAACCGGCCATGCTCTTGCGCTGGAATCGAAAAAGCTTTTCACCATCGCTGGAGTATTACGGCGAGATTGAGAGCATCAACGTGCGGCCGCGCGCACAGCCGGAAGCACATCAACTATTCGTCGGCGGAGATTGGAAAGCAGGACCTGTTTTCAGCATCAATGTCGGAGCCGGCTTCGACCTCGGACACCGCGGACCAGGACTGGTATTGAAAACACGGCTGGAATGGGACTGGCGAGCACCTGGAAATCACTGAGACCGGTCCGAGGAATGCGGTGATTGGGGCGGGCGCTGAAGCACCCGGGCTACAATCTTATTCGCTATTGCAGAGAGCAGTGTTGCAGCGGGGGCTTTTAGAGCCTGTCCGAGTAGCGCCCCGGAAGGCCCGGAGGACCGGAAGAGTGTAGCCCCGGCCGTGAGGCCGGGGTACTGTTGCGCGTGAACTCTCAGCACCGTAGGTGCGGCAGATTCCGAGGAATCTGTCGCACCTTCGGGGCTCAACCTTACCGCAGCCAAACCCCGGCCTCACGGCCGGGGCTACCCCCTTTCGGCCCTCCGGGCCTTCGGGACATTACTCGGACAGGCTCTTTAGCCCCGGTTGCGGCTGTCTACACCAGTTCGCCATCGAGGCCACCTTCTAAACCGTTAGTTGGGATTTCGCGACCGTTCGCCGGTTCATTCGGCTCACTCGTAACATTTTGCAACTGATGACGCGGCGCGACGGATAGCGTATGGCGGCGAAATAGGAAGAGCGCAGATACCCCGTGCGAAGGACGTTTGTTTTAATTCTCATTCTATCGATACCGATCATAGCGGTGGCACAAACGGCAAAGCTGAAGGGCCGGGTTATAGACTCCGCCGGATTCGTCATG